>Ga0208629_100100_pt1 | contig 44011 bp, 44 predicted proteins | sample LakWasMet19_HOW5_2_FD_183865 | JGI IMG/M metagenome (GOLD analysis project Ga0208629, IMG submission 183865) | Freshwater sediment methanotrophic microbial communities from Lake Washington under simulated oxygen tension - Sediment Metagenome... | ecosystem: Environmental > Aquatic > Freshwater >... | reverse complement strand
GTAACATACCTAGCGAACTTGGAGAGGTTGCGGCATCGCGGTGGAGGGCGCGGGCCTGCAGTGAACGGTACGCGCCGTTACTGCGTGTTGTTGGAACACCACCACATGTGATGCGCAAGAGTATCGCCACCAACACAAAGCAGCGCACATGAATCACAACCACAGGTGTTTCCGCAGAAGCGGAACGAACCTAATGGTGCGGGCGTTGCGTGCTGCAAGCACTTGGCGCGCTGCGTGCGCCACGCCCCGACAGAAGCTCCAAACGGCGCCTTTGCAAGATCAGATCGCACCCTGATGCCGGAAAGCGGTGGAAAACAAGCTGCATACTGAGTTAGAGGCCATGGTGTCGGAGGCACACCTGCGCATTTGGCAGAAAACTGATCCTGAAGTCGCAACCGAAGCTCAGACCGGACAGATCACAAATGGCACGACGCAAGGCGAAACAGTGCTCCATCTAGCTCCACTGCAAGCATCGTGTCTTCAAGTGAAGCTATGATCAGTGTTCTCGGAGTTTCTTCCGTGGAAGCCGTTGTGAAGGCCTCAACAAGCCCGCCGTCAACGGCGGTTGAAAGGCTGAAGGCTTCAGGCGAACAATCGCGTTACGGTGCGCATGGATGATGAGCCAGTGCCGGGGAGAATCTTCGGTAGGCACCTTCTTGAAAGCAAACTCGTGCAAATTTTTAATGTTCGCGACGACCGCAACGCGCGGCGCGGGGCAGCCTGCCTGTGAGGTTGGAATCCGCACGTCGAAGTCGAGATGCACCGTCACCATTGTCAAAGTGAGACTAAAGGCGGCAAAATGCGAGAAAAGGCGACAAAAAAGGGCGCACATTTGTCACAAACGGGGCCACATTTGTGCAAAATTGAATATTTTGCTAACGGGGCCTCCGGCAAATTTCAGACGGCGGAGTGGGCTTGCTGGCTGGCTTGGGGCGTGCGGGCCGCGACAGATGCAGGGTGCCGTGATGCGCGCCCTCAGTTGCCGCGGTGTGTCCGACTGAGTCATCGCCGGGCGATCCGTTGACTCGGAGGATTCAGAGTCGGGCTGAATCGCCCGACGGTCAAGCACTCAGTCTGTGACATCCTGCCGCAATCACTGATGCCATGCAGTGCTCCGAGGAGCCCCTGAGTCCCTGACTCATCTCGGATTCATGCTTGCCGGTCGCCGGCGCGAGTCGCGCCGGCGCCTGCGCGTTCCCAATACACAGCGGCGAAGGCGACCGCGACAGCGAGAACCAGCAGAACGACGCCCCACCAGCCTGACGGGCACATTCCTCCAGCAAAGCCCGCATCCCGGGCCCTGGGGCGGGCCGCAACGACCCCCAGGCCAGGCCGAGTCGGCTCGGCGAGCCGCTGGCTGCCAGAGGGACTCGGAGCTGCACTCGAGTGGGCAGTTGGTGCCAGCGGCTCACCGGCGGCACGGTGCCCGGCGGCAAGCTGGGCAGCGTGCTCAGCGGCCGCAACAGACCGAGCATTGGCCCTGCTCCGCCCGGGGGTGCCACCAGCCGCTGCGAAAGTGTCCGCTGCGTGCAGCATGTCGGCGGCACTAGCAGCGCTAGCGCTGGTGAATTGCTCGGAGCCAGAATGCGTCACACGCTGCGTTGCGCGACCAACCAAAGGCGTACAGCTCCCAGCGCTGCTCCGCGCGGACCGGGCGCTCGGGGTGATGGCCCCGGTGAGTGGTCCGAAGACGTACAACCCCGTGAGATGCAGATGGCCAGCATCCTTCACCACCAAATAGGTCGCATCAGGCGGCTGGGCGCGCCGGCGTCCACATGCGTCCGCTGCCTGCTGCAGCTCGTGAGAGATTTCTCGGCCATTGCGATACAACTCGTTGTCAGGATGCGCAACGGCTGCGAACTCACAAACACAGCGCAACTCAGCTTTCTGGAGACCGGGTAGTGAATCGACGCCGGCGGCGTCACGCCCTATCAGCGGGAGCGTGACCCCCGTGCCTGCAGCGAATTGCAGCGCAACCGCCAGAGAGTTTGTGAGGTAGCACCCTGGTCCAAACATGGCCCCCGTCCGTTCGCGGCGGGTGCCGCTCATGGGACGGAGGCCGCCCTGCAGGAGCGAGAACACCATGTCAGAAGCGGTGCCGTGGTACCACCTCGCTACGCTGCGGTCTGCAGAGGCACAGCAGCAGCGACGCGACGCTGGGCTGCTGCTGCTGTGTGGTTCGCATGCGCGTGCGTATTCTCCAAACGCCTGCGCTGCGAGGCCATCCCAAGCACGCGCAGCCAACGTCGCCCCGGGCCCACACTCGCAACACCCTGCGCAAGCACCCGCAGGAGCCACGCCGCTCGCCCCTGCAAACCGGGACAGGCCGGAGTGCACCACCGCAAAATAAGCGACGGCGTCACTTGTGGTACGATCGCAGGCAACGCCGCCACCGCCGTCACTGACTGCCATCGGTGATTTGCTGTCGCCGCACCGCCGCTGGACCAGTCGCACAGGCGCGAGCATTAACATCCAGTGCAGGAGGTACAGCGCCGGCGAAGGAAGCGCCCGTACAGCGCGTTGCAGCTCCGTGGCGTCGTGCGCTTGCAGGTGCACAGCCGTAGCCAGCGGGGCGAAGAAGCTCAGGGCTTCCAACAGTTGCTCGCTGGCGCGGGCGCACGGCCCAGCCACTGAATCTGGCACAGGCCGCCCCGACGCCAGCAGGGCCCCCAACTCGGTCCTGGAAACACGCAACTGCGCGTCAAACCGCGGAGGGAGCGGGTTGCAAGCAAACGCCTTCTTCGGACTGAGGGCGGCGTTGCTGAGCAGCGTCGCAAGCGTGCAACAACCCGACAACACGTCAGCTGCCGCTCCCCGAAGCGGGGCCGCAGCGTGCGCCCAGAGGGCGCCGAGGGTGGCAGATTCGAGGGCCGTGCGTGATTCCCCTGCCATCCCGACCCCACCATCATGTATATCGGGCCACAGCGCAGCTGCGAAGAGCTTTGCTCTCTTCAGCACTCGGGCAACCCGCAATGCAGGACCGCTGCCCGCTGAAGGGGAAGACGGAGAGCCGTCCAAGCGGGACACTAGCTCCGCATTGACGAAGTCAACGAGTCGTGTCACTGCCACGGAACACTCGTCGTCAGGGCTGAACACCACGCCACTGGCAATTTCAACGCACAGTTCGATGGGTACACACGACCACAAGCAGCACAGCTGCACAGTAGCAATGTGTTCGTCCGTGCTGAGCTCCACATGCTCGATCCAGCACGTGGATTGTAGGCGAGTTGAGCCATGGCACACCGGCGAGTAATGTTGCAGTCCACGCAAATCCGCCGGGCCCGCCATCTGATGAACGCCCAAACGACTCTCTCGAACGTCGAAAGTGTCGCCAGAAACGTTTCCTGCGCGCGAGAGCACCGGTACCAGTGGCCACTCTGTCTCTTTCCACAACAACTAATTAGCGGCGACCACCGAAGCGTTTGTCGTGCTTGCCAGGAATTTGATGTGAGTCAGAAGTGACACCGAAGACTTTCGAGCAGACCGTCGGAGCGCGCGCCTGACGATGATCACGAGAACGATCGAGGATGACGAAAATCCACGCTGACGAGCACCCATCACCCACGCATGTGTTGATGTTGACAAAGTTTGATGCTGTTGGGAATTCAGTTGCACGCCTTGCAGCAGGATGTATCGCGCAGCGGCGACCAAACGATGGCAGAAGGTCCTGTACCAACGGCAGCCGTACCCCGACAACCACGTCGACGATACCTTTCTGACCTCCCTAGTTACGAATGGTGAGCTGGGCTTCGGTCGACGGTGCCCGAGGACACCATTGCTTTCGTATCAGGGTTTTGCCTTGAACCCAACACACGCGCCGTGTGCATTCGTGCGCGAAATGCAGCGAATGTTCAACAATATGAGTACTGGAGTATGGTTCGAGCCACGGCGGTCATCACCCAGCAGATTTCTGTCATGGCCATGTTCTTTGTGCGTATGACCGAATGGCCTAACCGCCCTGTTAAAGCGCCGCCCGCTGCACCATGGCACGCACGCGGGTTTCACGCGGAGCATCTGGCATCGCGCGTTCCTTCCGGTATGCAGATCATTTTCGCTTTCGTGAACCAGGAAACGGTTTCAGTGTCAACCATCGCCACAGTGAACGCGGTGGTGGTCATCGCGCTGCTGCTTTGGTTTCGATTCTCCGGCCCCCAGTTCTACACGCCCTCGCTGGTACCCGCCATCCCCACCATGCTCAAGTACGCGGCTATCTTCTTGGCGGTGCTTTTCGCGCTCTCGCCCATCCTGCAAACGCTTACGCAAAGCTACTCCAACGACACCATCTGGGCGCAGACCATCTTGCTCGCGGCAATGCACATTTGCTTCCACAACTACCACATCACCAGCTCGACTTCGGCGTGAGTGCGGCCGCCCTGCTAGGATCGTGCCCGTTGCAGGCTCCCGCCCTGCTGGCTGGCCCGGACAACCGTCACGCCCCGTGTGTGTCTTCCCTCGTGTTTCGTGTGCTGGTTGCAGGGTCAGCGGTGCGTTCAGCTTCAATGCCATCATGTTCGCTGCCGCGCTCATGGCCTCACGTCTGCCCTCCACCACGCACGTCTTCATCTTCGTCGTGCTTGCCATCGAGCTCTTCGCCCTCTACCCCCTCGTGCGCGACTACATCCGCGTGCGCTCCGAGCCCGCGCACCTGTGGGTTACGGTGGTGTGGGTGGCGAGTGCCCTGGCGCTGCTGACGGCCGCCAGCACCCTCCTGGCGATCGTGTATGCGGCAGCTGTCACCTTCATAACGCTGCTCGCGCCCCTGGCGCTGCTGAAGGCGCAGGCATACAAGAACGAGATCCAGGGGCCGTGGGACATCGCCACCGTCACGCAGTTCTCGACGTAGAGTGCGGGCTTGCCCCGCAATATTTGACGGCTTCCGATGCCGCCGGTTGTGCATGTCGCTGTTCTGCATGTCTCATGAGCTTGCTCGCGTGCCGCCCAATGGCGGGCTGGAAGTCCGCGCGCTGCAAAACGACAAGGTGCACGTGTTGCTGAGGCTATGGTGACGTTGTCTCGTGCAAGTGCGCCTGTCTGCTGTCCTTGGACTCGTCCATGTTATCTTGAGGGCCATACGTCAGGGAGCGGGCACTGTGGCGCATGCGCTGCCGTCTCGTTGTGATCGCGCAGCCTATGCGCTCTGCGTTGCACTCTCCGCCTATTTATCGTCGATGGGCGGGTTTGAAGACTTTGACCTACGTCGGTGCGGCTGCGATACATGTACTGACTACGTGCCGAATTGTATGACCGTTCGTAGTGGCGGCTGACCCTGCCGCCGGCTGTCGGTGGCGGCACAGGGGTCAAGCAAGAGTTGCTTCGGCCCGTCAAGTTGAACCGTTGGCGAGCTGGATATCGATTGCTCTGAGACCTGCTGACTTGCGTCGTTCGCCGGCGTCGGGCTGTTTGGGTAAGGCTGTTGGCTCACAGGATCGTGTCGAACTATCGCCTGCGCGTGCAGGGGCTTTCGCCCATGAAGTCGGGAGGAGTGATCAAGCTCGGTCCCTGGCAGCGGTGAGGCCAGTCTCACTTGTGTGTGACATCCTGACAGGTACGGTGAGCGTGCTTTGCGCAGTCGACGTCCATTTGCGTGACCGGATACTCATGGCCGGGCGTTCACTGTGGCCCGCACGACGCAATTGCAACTCGACCATGTGCACACGTCAAGAGTGAGGTCGCGTCAACGGCAACGCGAACGAAAACATTGGATCGAGCGTGGAATGGTCGAGATTCGCGATTCAATGTAGTTTACGGCAGCACAACGCTTTCTCGCGGCGAAAACTATTTCGTTGAAAGCGCATTCAGTTCACTGGCCTGTGAAGTTGCAACGGTGCGGAATAGTAACAGGTACACAGAAGAAGCGCCGTGTGCACTCCATTGGCGAGCTAGGCCAAGCTCTGTAGGAGGCCAGGCAGTCTGCGTCGGCGCCTCGTGCGAGGACCTGTCGCAACTGAAATATAGGTCGCGCGCGCACGGGTTGACGTGGGCGCCAGGCAATAGAATGAAGTCTCACGGAGCCAGGCACAAGAGAAGCGGGGTAGTCGGCAAAAGGCGCGAGCGCCGAAGCTAGTGTGCGCAGTCAGCACAGCTCAGTGCAGCCGAGCAGAGCGCCTGCGCTCAACAGCTATCCGCAGGGCGTGCACTGCCAGCTGCTGACGGCAGCCGGCCCTGCGGCGACGGGGGCTCCAAAGTAAGCCCAAGCTTGGCTGCGATGCGTTTGGGGTCAGTGCGTTCTAGCAGGCGGTGGAAGCTGCCGAGGGACCGCAGCACTCGCTTGGACTCTGCCTGCGCCGCCCGCGCTTCACTGCCGGCGGTGCCGCCATCCACGCTGCGATCGACAGGCGAGCCACAGCCGTGCGCTGGTGAACCAGCAGGCGTGGCCAATCGAGGCAGGCTGTGAAAGCTGTGGGTGTGCGGCGTGAGAGTGCGGAGAGGCGAGGGGAGCGGCTTCGGCAACACCGCAGCGGAGGGCGGGCGCGGAATAGCGGAGGTGCGAGAGGGCCCGCCGCTGCGCTGCCGCAGGTGAAGGCGAGAGTGGCGATCGTGCTTGAGCCGCTCCAGCTGCCGCTCTCGCAGCGCGGACCGCTCGGCCAGCAGCTGCCCCTCCTGCTCCAGCGTGAGGCCGCGGGCAGCCCCAGCCGCGCTATGCAAGAAGTGAGAGGGGCGCGCAGGATCGCGCACCTGCACAGAACACTTACTGCAGGCCGCGTTGATGGGGGCGGCAGACGGCACGGCGGCAAGGGCAGGCGCCGCCAGCGTCTCCAGCGTCACCGTGTCCTCCAGCTGGCTGAAGTAGGTCTCGCGGCACGCGCGAGGGCCCGTGGAGGAGGGTGAAGCTGCGGCGTCGAAGCGTTGCAGCGGCGACACTGAGGAGTGTGGGGCGGCCGGAAACATCGGCGCCTGCTGTTGCACCCCTGCCTGCACAACCAGCAACCCCTCGCTGGCGAACCGTGTGAGCCCGACGCCCGCCACGGTGCTGGCGCAGCGCTGCGGCTTGCTGCAAGAGCACACCTCGGGGCAAGCCGCTGCAGTTGCCGCCGGCCGCTGCTGCTGGGTTGCATCCCTGACGAGTGTGCCGGCGGAGGCGGAGCGACGGAGGCCCCTCAGGCGGGCCTGGCTGGGGGCTGCGCTTGCTGAGCGCCGCATCGCGCGGTAGCTGCGTGGGTCCGCCGCCACGTTGACGGCCATTGAGGCGTGTGGCGAGCCCGGCCGGTCGAGGACGTACTCGCACTCAGGCAGCGCCGTGCGGCCCCTGCGCAGCTGCACCCAGTACCCCTCATGCCCCGCCTCCAGCCGCCTGTTGATGCGCAGGAGGGCTGAGGCGGAGGTGCTGCGGGGGCGGTGCCCGAGATAGGAGTCGTCCAGGCGAGCCCCCGACGCGAGCAGCTTGTAGGCGGGCAGCTTGTCTGCGAAGCGCGGGGTGCGGGCGAGCGGCAGCACGGCCTCGCCTGCGGTGCGAGGGCGTAGCGCGCGCAGCCCTGCCACCGCCCCGTCTGTGTAGGTGCCGGGCCCCAGGTGCGCCCGTTCAGCCAGCGCGCGCGGTGCAGCACCGATGGTAGTGTGCGCTGGGGTGGCTGAGGCCATGCAGCTGAGGGGGCGCACCCCCCCTGCGCCATCTAGGGCAGCAGGCAGGCGCGGCAGCAGGGACACGGCGGCGGTGCACGCCGTCGCTGCCGCAGCGGCCGCTTTCGCCTGGTGCTCCAGCAGTGCGCCCAGGAGCGGCGACCCGTAGTCATTCAGGCCGCCGTGCCTGCCGCCTGTACTGTCGCGGTGGTGGTGAGGCGATGCTGCTGCGTCTCGCACGGCGGTGCTGCGAAACACCTCCGAGTAACGCAGAGGGGACCGCGCAGCCAGGTCACCCAGGCTGCCGCGGTCGTCAGGAAGGGGCAGGCTGGCAAGGGTAGCCCGCAGGGCGGGGTCGCCAAGATCTGCAAGGGGGCGCAGCAAGAGGGCGAAGCCAAGGGCAGACGCGCTGCAGGGTGGAAGCCCGGCGCGCTGTGCGGGCAGGCGGCAACAACAAACAGACACGGGACGGGAAGGCGTGCGAAATACCGGTATGGCGAAAGCCCCCGCGGCAAGCTCCCCCGCGATGCCGAGTCGCACCCCCTGCATCCCACACGTGCCCGCAGCTGCAGCATCGCCAACGAGCCGGTGCCCATTCCTGCCGAGCGCGCCGTTTGCCTGCTGCCCCGCTGTAGTACGTTGACGCACCGCGGTAGGGAGCAAAGCGCGGCACCGGGGAGCGCATGGCCGGCACGTCTTGGAAGCGCTGCGTTGTCTGGTGGGGAGGCAGGCCGGGCGAGTGTGAGCCCACACACGCTGCGGCGGCGGGCTCTGGAAAGCGCTCGGTGACGTCTGTCCACCGCGCGGCCTGCGGGCGGGGCGCGTCGGGGCGGTCGAGCTCCACGCCGTAACAGCCCGGCGCGAGGTGGGATGTCGGGCTTTCAGGGTGGCGGTCGCGGAAGCGGGAGAGGCGCGTGGGCGGCCCGCAGGCAGGCGCCGTCCAGGGCCGCTGCGTCGGCGACAGAGCGGCTGCCTCTGCCAGGGATGCTTTGCCAGGCACGTTTACCCGCGAGAGGTCGTACATGCGATGCCCCGCCTCCACGGCCAGGCTCGCATGCGGAGCGATCGGGGATTCCCGGGGTAGGGACGGCCACGGCAGCACCCGTGTGCGGGCTGCAACGGCAGTCGTCACGTCCAGTGGCCGATTGAGCTCGGAAGCTCGTCCCTTTCCTTCCGTAGTCGTTGCAGCAGCAGCCGCAGGCGAGCGCCTGCTGACATCGGCAGAACTGCCGGCCCCGAATTTCAGAGGTGATGTCAGCACCGCCTGAAAGAGAGGCATCTTCATCGATGGCAACACCGTGTGCTCAACGGACAGCCGACGCATGATGGAGCGGGCCGGGACAGGGTGGCTCCCGGGCAGACGAGGCTTGGCAGGACCGACCCCGTCATCTGAGATGCGACGCCCGTTGTGGCTTGGCGATAGCTGCATTTTGAATGCGAGACCCGCCACCAACGCCCCGGGAACCGTTAGATGACAGCAACAGGGTCAGGGTTAGGCGAGTGCCGCAAACGACTGCGGTGCTTAATCTCGAGTCGAGGGAGCCGAAGGTTTCATCCAGCTGGACCGACACGGGAAGTGCTTGCACAGGAGAAACCAGACTCGGATGTAAGTGGTACCAAGCCCTCAACCGCACCACGTGGTTGAAAAGTGTGCGGCGTTCCTTCCGAGGAGAAAACATTGCGGCGTCAGCGCGCCGCGGCTGCGCGGCAGCCGCGGCTGACAGTGTTGGGATCGGGCGACAAATGTTGCGTCACGGTTTTCAGGCGCGGGAGTCTGCCGTAAAAGTAAGCCTTGCAACAGCCTCGTAAGTTGACCACACACAGGTAAAAGAGGCCTCGGGCCGGGGATGGTCCGACTGAGGTACCCGAGGAGTGACTCCGACGGTCGGAGTCGTCGACTCAGCCGCCGAGCCTCCGAGTCCAAGTGACTCCTGTCAGCGACTCTCCGAGTCCGACTGAGTCACTCAGAGGCTCACTGGCAGTGACTGTAACACTGACTGGCAGTGACACAGGCAGTGTCAGGCTGACTGCCAGTCGCTGCCAGGCTAACATCGCCAGTTGGCCGCTCGAGCTGCTACCCAGCATGGCACCGTCGGGTCCCGGAGGTGCCACACAGTGATGCGCACTGCTATCGTGATGCCAGGCTGGGTACCGGGATACAGTCCGGTAGACCGGCGCAGCCACTGGGCTGAGTCAGTTGCAGTGGCCCTCATCCGCCGGAGGTAGCGTCAATTGAATCGCAAGCACCAGAGACCACCGTGATGACGGCATATTGGCCCACCGGGCACGCGGGCCGGCGATTACCTACCTGGAGGACAAACTCAATTTCTCGAATTCGTTCGAACTGATACGCACACCAGCACCCACGAAAAAATCGAATACCACAGCAGCACGTCCATCAACCCTAAGCCCCACGCAAGCATCGGCTTCGTACAGTCAGCGCCACTCGACAATTGCAGGCCCGAATGCGATGTTGCTGATGTGTCAGAGAAACGCTGTGGGTCACGGATTGAAGCCGGGCTCGCAATCTCGGTTTGTGCGCATCTAGAACCGGCGACGCAGCGCAATGTGCCATGGCACGACCGACGGAGCGATCGAGCGGCGCTTTCAGGCTGCCACCTCCCCGGCTCCACTGGCAGCCTCCACGGAATCCCCCGCCGCTGATGAGCACCGGGCGACTTCACCATACCAGCAAGCTGTCGCGGCCAGATTCGCAATATGACAGAGCGCGCCCCAATCAGCCGAAAACCGGCACAGGGTCCAGCTTTCGTTCGAGGTAGCGGCGCCGGCAGGTGCTGACAGCGTTAAGCCGCAACATGAGGCGGCAAGTGATGGAGGCAACCACGTGCAGCGCAGGCTGAAAGGTTGCAAGGCATACGCACGCGCGAATCAACGCCGGGGCCCAAGCACAGCGCTCGCACAGCACTGCCAGCCTACGGCCGCGCCGCGGATTGCCTGGCGAGAGACTGGGCCGCCTTGCGACGCTCGTCCCCAACAGTGTCAGCCGCCTGGAAGCTCGTCCGCTCGTTCAGTCTGCAACACACAGGCCGCGAAGCTGCGAGCATCACATCAGGGTGAAGCTGGCGCTGGGCAGCGGTCAGCTGGCAGCTGCAACACGCCTCGCACTGGGACCATCGCGCCTGCGCCACAGCGGCGCCTACAAGAGGCGTGGAAAGGTAACCGACACGGTGCCGCCGGACTTTTGCGCGATGCGCAGCGTCCCGCCGCGCAGGCTGGTGCGCACGTTGGCCTGGAAGGCGTCCGGGCTCTCGCGCATAAGGGCGGCAGCCTCTGCAGCAGGCAAGGGGGAGAAATGACGGCAAGGGAAACAGCGGGCTCATCGGTGCAGCACCCACAGCGTCGTGCTGCAGCGACAAAGGGGCGTACGCGAGCGGGAGACGAGGCCGCGTGCTCACCGTGGTTGAGCGGGTCCGAGGCGTTGGGCTCGTAGAACAGGTAGATTATGCCATAGATAACCGTGTTGATGTCGTATATGGGCTTCCACTCATCACGTAAGATGTTGAGACACACATGGCCCTCCAGGTCGATGTTAGGATGGTAGATCTGCATCAGCAGCAGCACGGCGAGAGACAGAGCCAATCTCGGCGGAACGCGACCCAGCACTGCTGGCCAACGAGAGCTGATGCCATGGACGAAAGCACTCAAAACTACAATTCCGAGCGCTGCGATCGGCTCACCTTGGTCTCGCACATGACCTTCGGTGGTTCGTGCGGGTAGGCATCGGGTATTCTGATGCTGAGGACAAAGGGCGCGCCGGCCCACAGTCCCTTGTCCGGTTTTACGGTCAGCTTCATGTTTGTGAGCTCCGACGGATCCGGCCACTCGACATTGCCAACCTTGCCGGCGTCTAACTCCGCGATGTCTGCAGCAAGGGGGTCACGTTCTGGCAGTGACGCGAGGTCCGTGACCTTCCGCAGCGCCCAGCAGCCGATTTGTGTCTGACTCAGGGGTGAGAAAACGCACCCTTCTGAATACGAATTTCACTGGGCTTCATCTTCCGAATTCCTGCGCCGCCGCTCTTCTTCTTGACCTCGTCGCCTGCATTTGTGAGCAGCGAGCATGGCATTGTGGCACAAGCACCCCGAGACTCCATCCGGGCAGGAACCGGGCAAACTGATTCGCGTACGGACCTCCTGCAAGCGAGATCTTGGCAGCTGGCGCGCCTGCCCCAGCCGCTGTGCCCGCAGCGGCCTCTGCTGCCGCCGCCGCCGCGGCAGCTGCTGCGGCAGCCTCTTTTGCCTTTTTAGCAGCAAGCATCGCGAACAGGGACTATGGGACAAAGGAGCCAAACTCGGGCGATACAAACAATTCCTTTCGTCAAGTTGACGCCGAGATTTCGGTTTCGGCATGCGTCAGTTGGCTCGGGCGCATCATGGGTCATGGACAGGCAGAAAATGACGAGATTCTCGAGAACACGGATGTTCTCAGATTTACAACGCACTGCTTCAACTGCACCTCACTGGGGTCGTCGCCGTAGCTCGGAGTTTTATTTTATTTTGGCAGTCTCACTCCGCCGCGCTGTGCCGTCAACAACACTCCTGCCATGCCCCGCTCGCTGACGGCGGCTCAGCCATGCATGCTGGTAGTATCGTGCGTGCGCTGCGTCGGCGGCCGCTGAGGTGGGCTGCTGTTGCCCGCGCTGTCGCTGGTGTTGGCGGCACATCTGCGAGTGTCGGAGAAGGCCCACCGCAGCGGGACTTTTCGCCCGGCTCCGCAGCCCGCTCGACAGGCACGGGGTCACGGCCCGGTTCTCTGCCTTGGACGGAGGCTACCCCCAAAGAAGTGCTCGAGTGGTTCAACGAGCTAAACGCCATGAATCATTTCGACGTCGCGCGAGCGCTGATGCCCATGCTGCAGGCCGAGCTGGGCGACAGCACGAACGCCCTGTCGCTGTTCGCTGCCATCAATGCGCTCTCGCAATGGCAGAGCTCCCGGCGCGATCCGCGCTGGCTGCCTGGTGTGCCTGCCATGCGCAACGATGCGCTGCAGGGGGATTTGATCGCGCAAGCGTACCGCGCCTGCCGCTTCGCCACCGGCAGCTACGGTTGGAAGGGCGCCGTGTTCTTCCACATCACCGACCCCAGCGCGAGCTTCGGGTTCAACGACATGGGCACGCTGCTGCGAGCGTCGGTGTCCGGCGACGCCGCCTCCTTCTGCAAGCACTGCGGCATCGACCGGGCCGACCTGCTGTTCGAGAGCCCCGAGGCGCGCGTGGGCGTGCCGAAGCACTTCGTGGCGGTGGACCACGCGTCGCGCTGCCTCGTGCTCGCGATCCGCGGCACCATGTCCCTCAACGACGTGTTCACGGACGCGATCGCGCGGCGCGTGCGCTTCGGCGAGGGCGAGGCGCACGAGGGCATCGCGCACGGCGCGCACGCCATCTACGCGGGCACGCTGGACCTGCTGGCGGAGGAGCTGGGCAGGCGGCCGGGGTGGGGCCTGCTGATCACGGGGCACTCCCTGGGGGCCGCCACCGCCATCCTGACCACCGTCCTGCTGACGCACCACCGGCGCAAGCACCTGTCTGACCGTCACCTGCCCCGCGAGATGGTGCCCTTCCACGGCGTGGACGTGCGCTGCCTCGCCTTCGCGCCGCCACCCGTCTTCGCGCCGCTGGCCGCCCTGCCCGAGGAGGACGGCGCGTGCATCACCTCCTTCGTGCACAGCGAGGACCTCGTATCGCGTCTGTCCCTCGACTCCATCCGGGACCTGCTGCGGGTGCTGGGCAAGGTGAGCGCGGGGATGCCCTCCCTGCCGCGCCGCCTGCTGGGCGAGGAGGTGGACGTGGACCGCCTCCTGGCAGAGGAGCCCGAGTTCATGCGCTCGTGGACGGGGAAGGAGCCAGCGGAGGGGTCGGCTGCGCCCGCGCCACCCGCACTCGTGCCGTCTGCTGAGTCTGCCTCCGCAAGCAGCGGGCCCGACTCGGCGGCAACCAGCGCGAACGCAAGCGCTGGCGGCAAGGCTTCTCCACAAACCAGCACCCCACCGCAGCCGCAGGCAGGGCACTCCGGCGCTAGTAAGCTGGCCTCCACCCCACAGCCGCCGCACCCCGCGGCTTCCGCGCCTGCCCCAGCCGCAAGCAGGGGCAGCGGCGCTGCAGCATCCCCCGCGCCCCCGGCCGCGGGCAGTGGCAACGGGGGTGCGCCCGTCCCCCGCGTCCCCGTGTCCGACGTGACCTCTGAGGGCCGCCTGCGCCTGCGCATCCCCGGCACCATCTACTGCTTCAGGCCGCCCGTGGACGTGGGAGCCTCCGCCGGCCTGGTCGACGGCAGCCGCTCCGAGAGCGGCAGCGGAGGCAGCGTTGGCGCGCCTGCCCGCGCAGGCGCACAATCGCAGCCCAGCTCGCCTGCGCCTGCGCCATCGGCGGCTGCAGACGGCGCGTCGCCGCGCTCCGTCGCCCCGCCTGTGAGCAGCGCTTCCCCGCCCTCCTCCTCAGCGGCTGGGGGCGCGGAGGAGGACGCTGGCCCCCACCCGAGCCGCCGCCGCGCCAGGAGCCTGGACGACCAGGAGACGGAGGCTGTGGGGCGTGTGCTGCGGCACGACCAGCTGCAGGTGGAGCTCGGGCACGCGGCACCGCGCAGGCTGAGCGCCACCCCGCCGCCGGAGGCTACAGGCGGCAGCGGCGATGGCATCACTGTAGCGACAGCGCAGGCGGAAGGCAGCGGCGTCAAAGGCGAGCTGTCATTGGGTGCGATCGCTGCGGATGCCTTCGTGCGCACCCCGACCAAGCCAGCCTCTGCGGTACCCACCGAGAGATCCGCGGCCGCCCCTGCTGCGGGTGCCCCTCACGCTGCTGCTGCCCCATCACCCCGTGCCCGCAGTAGTACGGAGCAGGAGCAGCTGCCTGCGCCCTCCTCTTCGCTCGCAGGCCCCCCAGCGTCCCTGAGCCGCGGCGGGTCCCTGCTGACCCTGGAGAGCGTGACGAAGACGCCCCTGCAGCTGCGGCGCATGCCAGACTCATCGCCGCCGTGGGCGGGGGAGGACCGTGAGCGGAGCCACAGCGCTGGGCGTGGGGAGGGGGCGGGCCCGGCATTCGTGCTAGACGACCTCCCGCCCGCTGCAGGGGATCCCCAGCCCGCGGCGACGACGCCTGCTGCCGCCGCCGCTACCGCTGGAGCGCCCGCCCCTCCAGCTGGCCGCGCGCGCTCCCCTGCCCCTGGTCCTGCCAAGGGAGGCGGCGCTGCGCTTGACGCAGCCCCAGGGGCAGCAGGAGCCGATCCAGCGCCGTCAGCGTCAGCCGCGAGCAAGCCGTCAGCGGGCACCGCTGCAATCTCCAGCATGCTGGGCGGCATCTCCGCCGTGGGCTCCCTCGTCGGCAACGGCGTGCGCAGCGCCGCCTCCGCAGCTGGCTCCCTGGCCGCCTCCACCGTGACGGGCCTCGGCTCCGCCGTAGCGTCCGCAGCGGGGGCGGTGGGTGACGTTGGCAGCCGCCTCGCAGGTGCAGCGCTGGGGCCAGGCGGGGGCAACGGCAGCGGAAACAACGACAGAGGCAACGGCAGCCGGACAGTGCCCGTCGGCGGCGAGGGGCGAGCAGGCACAGGGGGCAGGGGCGGCGCTATAGAAGGTGCGGGCAGCGGCGCTGCCACTGAGGGCGGCAGCAGCAGCGAGGGCGGCGACCCCGCGATGGACCGCGTGGCCGAGGCGGACGAGGTGGAGCTGCGACCAGGTGTGGCGCGGGAGGCGGCAGCGCGGGCGCAGCGCGAGACGCTGCCCTTCGTGACCGTGGTGGGCCCCGACGACCTGGGCCACATCCCCGTCACCAACCGCGCGTGGCGCGACCACGTTCCCGACATGTACATCTTCAGCCTGCGCCAGCTGCTGGAGGTGGCGCAGCGACAGGCGGCGGCGCGTGGGGACGGGGCGGGGGGCAGCGCCACTGAGGGGGCGGGGCCGACCCCCGCCTCGGCGCATGCCAACCTCGCTGCGGTGCCGGCAGGCGGGCGCCCAGCCGAGGCGCCCTCGCACGCTCCAGCGGCCGGCGCAGCGGCATCGCACGCCCCGGCTTGGGACGCCGCGGCTGCCCCCAGCCACCGGCACCTGCACCTGGGCGGGGATACAGTGGTGCGCATCGACCGCGCCTCCGAGCGCACGGGCGCCCCAAAGTCGCCGCGCGCCTCCGCCGCAGCTCCCCCTCCTGCTGCGGCTGCGGCGGAGGGCGTCGGCTCCGCGGGAGCGGTCTCTGCAGCTCCGGCAGGAACAGCGGCCGCGCGAGGTGTTGACTCGGCAGGACTGGTGGATGCCGACACCGCAGAAGCGCAGCAGGCACCCAGCACCCCACAGCGCGCAGTTGTGCGGCAGGAGGCTGCCGAGGCAGCCCAGCGTGGAGAACCACGGGTTGAGCCGTAGGCGTAGCCTGCCTGCTTGCCTGCCTGAGGGTTTCATGGTGTCAGTTGCACTTCAGGCGGAGCTTGAGTTTTAGATTGAGAGCGTGCGAGCTCAGTTGCCGTGTGATCGTTAACTTGATTTCGGAGTGCGCAGACACGTCCACGCCGCTCGCTCTTTAATAGCTACCACGCGATACCGTCAGCCGCATGCTCGACTGTCGATCATGATGGAATTGGAGTCAACCAACGTCTCCGTGGCCACCCTTGGCTCGTGAAAGTATTGCCGAAGTGCAATGTCATTCTGCAGTCTTCGACTGCTTCAAATCAAGTGGTCGCTCAAACACGTCAACCTCAGCTATCCCAAACGGTCAGACTGGCGGTGCCACAGTGGAATTTCAGCTACAAGTGCATGGCCAGCAGTGCGACAACCGCCGCCGACCCATGCGCAAACTCACTAAGCCGTTCCGATTCGCGCTCGAGCCAGCCGAGCGCACTTGTGAAGTAGTGAACACCCGTCACGAAGCGATCCAGCCACTGGCGTCTGCGCCCAAGCCGTCGGGCAAGCAGCGGTGAAGCCATTGCAGCCCGTCGTGCACCTGCAGCTCAACGCGATCTGTGAGGACGCCGGCGAGCCAAGCTGCACTGCACCCGCCGGCAGCCCAGCCAACCTTGCAACGTCCGCATCAATGCTTATTCGGTCGCGCATCCTGCCCAGATCAGCCTTCGCCAGGCCGGTCTTCCTATTTGAGCCTTCACTAGGATGCCGTGAAGATACGCATCCTTCAGTCTGCTCACGCCCCCATCCTCCACATACGTATATCCATAGAGGTCCTCAGTTCTCCCCCGACGATGGCGGGCTCCCGATGGCCGCCTTTGCTTTGCTAGCCGCACAGCTGCCAAGTATCAACTCGTACGCGTTGCAGCACGATGCCGTCTTCATCCACGCAGGCTGTATGGTACGACCCACACCGCCCGTACGGGCTAACAGCGCCTGGAGATTTCGTCACTCAGGTGCCAGCGAGGATAGCGGCGGGTGATGAACGCCCGCAGAGCGTCCGTGGTGCGCGGAGCGGGCAGACCAAACATCTCGTTGAGCGAGCTACTACAGTCGGGAAAGCCAGCAACACGCCACTTGTTGTTTTTCTCATCAGTGACGATGCGGAACCGGCGTGTTCGCAGCTGTGCGGTAGACCCTGCGATTAGTGCAAAGGCGCCTCTTAGGCGACTCATGGATGAAGCGTCAGCGGCAACCACAATCCGGCTGCGCAGGGATATCGAGTCGCCTTCGAAGTCTTCGAACACGTGCTAAAGCTCGTCCAGCACCAGAAACACATCCAAGTCTGTCGTCCCAGCGGCAGCACGCAGCTGTCCAAGGGCTTCCTCCACACTGGTGGGCACGGGCGCCGCGCCAGCACCTGCTGCTGGCGCAGCCGTGGGTGCTGATGCAGCAAACGCCAGGCCAGCTGCCATGCCAGCTACGGCAGGCACCGCCAGCAGTGCGGCTGGGCTGCTGTCGCAGCGTGTCACATCGTACGTGTGCGTGATGGGCAACATGCGGTGCAGCAGGGCGGCTGCGGCGATGCTCAGCGCGCAAAGAAGGGTGGGTTTCCCCGTTCCTTCGACGCCGCTGAGCACCATGTGGCCGGCGTTGTCAGTGGACCCTTTAACACTGTCCCTGCTCCCGCAGCCACAGCTGCTGCACAGCACTCTCTATCAACGTTGCCAGCGAGCCACCAAAGTAGAGCGGCGGCACATACCAGGGATGCGCTTGCGGCAACGTGAACAAGGACTTGTCCACGTTGCCGCAAGCGGACCTCGGCCTCGCCGATGGGGCAACGTACCAGGCGTCGCCGACACGACGGCGATGCGAGGGTAACTTACTTGAACGCCGCGTCGGCGAGGCCGAGGTCCGCGACGGCCTGGCGGAAGCGCTGCATCCCGCGTTCGTGTTCATCGTTTGGCAGATCGCGGTCGATGCTGCTCCGCAAGGCCACGATCGGCCGTTGACGCGAAAGATGCCGACGACAGCATGATACCGTACCTGGTAGCTCCGTCGCTGCAGCGCGCAGCGCGAACCAGTGCAGCGACGCAGGAGAGGCGAAGAAAAAACGGGATTGACCTCAGTGACTTGGACCTGGACGCTGTGTTGCATCCGGATCACTCTGAGCGACTCAGTTGGAGTGGAGTGAGGGTTCCGTGTGCAGCCATTATTGCGGCGTTGTCGCTTGACGCTCGGCGCTGATAGTCATAGTGGAGGTTCGACGAGCTGGAGCCTGCTGCGTCACTATATCATCGGTTGACTTCGGATGCCATCGGATGGACGATTAACCGGACAAATCTGAGTGAAACTCTGCACCGTGAACTCATCGCATGTGCGATTACTTCCAGCTGTGATGCTCGCTCGCGCTGCCGACTGTTTCTATGGACGCGCATGTGGCAAGCGATATGACTTGAATTGTGGGACCTCTCGCTGTTTGCGCCGACGAGTTCTGGAACTGACGACGATCGCATGGCGCCTGTCGGCCACAGGGCAGGGTTGTTGCTGGCGTGTGTGGCGCTCTACACCCATGGCTATCCGACAGGTGCGGCGCGAGCCGAACAGAACCGTATCCGCACGTAGAACTGGGAGGAATGCGGGTGAAACACCGCGAATGTGATTCTCCCTCGTTGCTGCAGGGTTTGACGACTGCCCGACATCGATCGGCCAAGGAGTACCTGGACATGGCACCTTTCGCACGAACACGTATCTTGCGCTGCGCGTGACCTTTCTCGGGAGCCCCGTCGACTACTGGGACGCAAACGAAGCTGCAGGGATTGGCTACCAGGTCGAATTGTACAGCACGACGAGCTCGGTGAGCTGTTTTGCGGCAAGCTGAGGAAGACTTCGCTGGTATCCCGCCGTCGGACGAACCTGTCGTTGCCTCCTGTTTGTACCTGACTGTGCCGCCCTTTCGTATCATGTCCCTGCACCGCAGGTGTTTCGCGGTTTCGCGTGGGCCCCGCTCGCCGGAGGTAACCCGGGGGACTTCTCGGGGGGTGGCGTAGGCACCTTCACGCCGCTGACAAACCAACCGGCTCGGCTGTCTTCTGGATGCCCGAGCACGCTCACGCACACAAGCAGTGCGACCAAGACATCCGTCAAGGCCAAGTGGGTGCCGCCCGCGCCGGGGACGGGGACGGTGACCATTTGGGCGGTTGTTGTGGAGTGCAAATATGCATGCAGCAACAACTACAACGTGAAGCTGGTGCTGCCCGAGGGGCCGGTGCTTCCGTCCGACAGCGCGTCGGCGACGGCCACGGCCAGCGCAACCGAATCGAGCGCCCCCTCACAGAGCGGCAGCCGCACGCAGACACGGACCCCCAGCCAATCACCGCCCGCATCCGTGACCTCCAGTAGCACGCAAACGGGCACAGCCAGCGCGCCCGCCACGGGGAGCCAAACCGGGTCCGCCAGCTGCAGCGTGAGCGTAACGCAGAGCGCGCAGCCCACGCCCAGCAGCACCGCCTCGCCATCAGCCACGGCGACAGCCACGCTGTCGACGGGCGCGTCGCCGTCAGCCACGCCCACGCGGTCGGTGTCGTCGACGCCTTCAGACAGCGGGACGGTGAGCGTGTCCGCATCCGCCAGCGGCTCCCGCGGCCCCTCCGCTTCGCAGAGCGCCGCTGCGACCTCCTCCGCGTCGGATAGCGGCTCGCCTTCCTCCCTCCCCACGCCCTCCGGCTCCCATACCACGAGCTCTTCGGAGAGCCCCGCGCCGGCAACGCACACTCGCACGCCGTCCCGCTCGGGCTCCCGCGCGCCCTCGCACAGCGCGTCCGCCTCGCCGGCTGCGGGGTGCACGCGCGCTGGCTCCTGCAGCGCCCGCGGCTCCTGCACCACCAACACGACCGCGGGCACGTGCGTGTGCGACGTGGGCTACGATACCGCCGACTGCAGCGCTTGCGCGGCGGGGTTTGTCGGTTCGGGCGGGGTCGGCTGCCAGCCCTCTGACCACCCTGACGACGTGAGCGCCGTCTCCGCCCTGCTCACGCTGCGGCTGACTGCCGATTTCGCCACAACAGCCGGGCAAGCCGGCTCGGCCACCCGGGCCGCCTTCGTGCAAGGCCTGTACACTGACCTGGCCGCAGCGCTCGCCCTGCCACGCAGCCGCCTGAACGTTACTGACTTGCAGCCAGGGTCGGTGATCGCCAGCGTGAGTATCCTTCCGCCACCAGCTGGCGGTAGCGACGTCTCCGCCGCAATTGCAGCGGTGGCCCTCAGCGCCCTCATTGCGAACGCCAGCAGCGCTCTGTACAGCGGGAGCGTAACGCGCTTGCTGGCGGCCCCCGGCAGCGGCGCACCCGCTGCCGCATCCTTCAATTTCGTGGCTGCAGCGCCTGCCGCTGCACACGACTTTCAAGCCGTGCTCGGCAGCGGGCTCACCCTGTCCTGGAGCGTCCGTGACGGTGCCCTTGCCGCGAGCCTGGACTACAGCGGCGCCGTGGGCCCCAACACCTGGTTTGCGGTGGGCTTCTCCGCACAGGCATCCATGGTGGGCGCAGATGCTGTCGTGTTCCAGCCCGGCGCTAACCCGCAGGTGCAGCAGTTCACGGTCTCAGATCGGAGTCTCAGCGGCCTCAGCGCCGTGCCTCCAGCGTCGTCGACGCTGTCCGGGACATCGGCTCGCGCCCTAGGCGGCGGCGCTGTCGGAGTGACTTTCACGCGCCCCCTGGCTGCAGGTAGCTATCCCGGCGCTCGAGCGATCAGCGACTCGGGCGCCTCCATCGTGATCTACGCGGTGGGCGGGCCGGACCACACCACCCTCGGGTACCACGATGGCGGCAACGGCGTTGCCAGCGTCGATTTCAGCACCGGCAGCGTCAGCGTCCTCGCAGACCGGGTGGCCCCTCTGCGCGTCGCTCATGGTGTTTTGATGACTCTTGGCTGGGGCGTGCTCCTGCCGCTGGGCGCCGCTGTTGCTCGCTTCACCAAAGGCGTCAAGCCCACGAGTGGCCCTGCCGCGTTTTGGTTCCGCTGCCATTGGATTATGCAGGCTAGCGGGCTCGTTGTTGCCGCAGCTGGCCTGTTGGTTGCAATAGTGATGGTGGCCCCCGGACCGCACTTCTCTGGCGCCCACCATGCGTGCGGGCTGGTGGTGATGCTGCTCGGGCTGCTGCAGCCCATTAACGCCGTTCTCAGATCGCACCCGCCAGCCAAGGGGGCTGCGCCGAGCGTGGCTCGCGTGGTGTGGGCGATGGCGCACAAGGGGAGCGGGTACTGCAGCCTACTTTTGGGCGTGGCCGCCATACTTTTGGGTCTGAAACAGATCCGCGCTCCCATCGGCCTGTCTGTCGCCTACGGCGTCGCTGTGGCGGCAGGCGCCCTGCTCTGGCTGTGGCGGGAGGTTCGGCTGCGAGGGCTGCGGCCCAGGGCCGTAGTCACTACCGCACCGCCTTCCCCAGGCACACACAGGCCGCAGTCACAGGGCTCCCGTCCGCGCTCGCAAGGCGGCGGGCGTCCGCTCTCCCACGGGCAACCCGCCTCGCACGGCCTACACGCTGGCCAGCGGCGAGCGCTGGAGATGGGCCGCTACGCCGCCCCGCCCTCGACCGTGGCGTCACAGCATCGAAGCGAGGCGACTGTGCCGTGCCGCACGCCGACGTCGCCGCAGGCGTCCTCTCCGCACGAACCAGTCTCGGTTGCAGCCGCGGGCCAACTCCGCCACCTCGCAACAAAGGTGCCTGACTGGACCCTGCAGCAGCAGGCGGCCGAGCTCGCGCCAGGTCCGGAGCAGCGCCATGGCAACGCTCTTTCTCATGCAAGCGCCCGCACCGCCAGCGCCTCCCGCATCACCGTGGTAGTGTCTCCGCGCACGGCTCCGCAAGGGCGGTCTCTGCCGCAGCTGCAACCGAGCGACGCGGACGATCCCAGCGACCCAGCCCCTCCAGCCCCTGCGGCGCCTGCAGAGCGGACTTTGAGCTCGCGGCCCGAAAGCAGGTCACACGGGGAACTGTCGACTAGTGCAACCAGCTCACGCCAGCTGCAGGCTGGCGATCGCCGCCGCACCCCGGGCAGCGGTGACGCGCCACGGGGGGCGGTGTGCGCGACTGCCTCCACGGGGGCACCTCGCAGCCTACCACCTGGACCGCCCAAAGATACGAGCACGCCCCGTCGACGTTAACCCGCATCCGACTGAAGAGGGGCTCCCGACTACTGAGTGCCTTCAAGCCACCTTGTCACCGATCCATCATCTTGTGTCGCTGCGCCAGTCTCCGGGGATGTGTCATGCCACGTTTCTCGACATCTCCGGAGGCCATACCATTCTACATGCCCTTGCTTCTTCTGTGCGTGCTCTCCGACCGGTCGCCTTGGGCTGAGGTACGCCGAGTTCGAGCTGAGACGGCTGCTCTGTGCTGTCAGGAGAACGGGTGAAAGCCCGCGCTCGCAAGCACCATCGCTGCCACTGCGTGTTCTGTTCCACAGTTTCCGCCGACGGAGTTGCCATTGCCTTGGAGCAGGTGGCACGGCCCCGGGAGTGAGTTGAATTGCGTGTCGTTCTCTCAGACTGTAGAAACTGCTTACCCTGGCCTGAGAGATTTTGTCCTCGAATAATGCACACGAGGGTTGTTCACGTCGGTTGGATTTCCATCACGCGCACTCGCCTTGAACACTCTGCCGAGACTGCGCTGCGAACGGCACCCGCTGCGCACAAGCTGCCTCCACCGACACGACGTCGACCGAACCAGTTGCAGACCTCGCTGCCGCATGCCCGACGGTACACGTGACACCGAGCGCTGGCTGGCTGTGTGCCCTCGGCCGTGCTGGTCGTCGTTACTTTGACTGACTGACTGACGTACGTGACCTGTCGTAGTGGCTGACTCGATTCTCATGCACAAATTTCCAAAATCGCTGATTGGATAGTTCCGCAGTGTAAATACGTATACGTCCGTTGTAGTGACGATCTCGAGATGTCCCGGTGACGGTTGCACGCATGTGCGAACGGTTTGCGATTCCAATTGCCGCTGTGACATGCATACGAGCTCTCGAGTGTACGCTGCTGCATTCACGGGCACGCCGGCAGATCCCACTGTGACGAGCTAACGACAGGCCGAACACCCGGATGGAGAGTCAACGCCCCGGCAATCAAGCTGTTATCGGTTATCGAAGTTGAGTGATGCCAGTGCAACTGATCAACGACTTCAAGCACCGGGGTTTCAGCAATCAGCAGACGATACTGAGCCGCTACACTCAACAAGCAAGCGCCACCCGCTCTGCTTCTCACGCAAGCCTCGGGTATCGAGAGCTCAAGGCGTGTGCGGAGAGAGAAGAGCAAGTCGCAGAGTTGCCACCGCGTGAGCGTGGCAATGCGCTAACATCACGCTGACGGTGTGAATAGTCACTCCTCCGTTTCTTCAGCGAACGCCAGACACTCCCCTCGGAGCTGCAATGGCGGGCAGACAGAGCAGGCGTCGGTGGCGGGGTGGGTGGGCCAGTGCTCATCCGCCGCAAGATCTGTTCGGGCGAGGCCATGGCCAAGAGGCAAGAGGTACCACCACAACTGTACCCACCTTCTCAAAGACGTGCAGCTTATCGCCGACGCGCGGCAGCAGCGCCTTGGCCCGCGCATCCAGCAGCTCCAGCTCGCCCTGCAGCGCATCGTTGCGCGCCTCCAGCTGCAGGTGGGGCACGCACAGTGGGAAAGCCGGCCAGTCTACTCATTCGCTCAAGACACAGGCACACCGAACGCACGAACCACACGAGTGCAGCAGCCAAGTTCCCTGTGGCTGGCGGCCAAGCTGTCGCGACCCTTCCAGCACCAATGCAGTAGCCTTACCTCAGTTACCAGCGTCCTCAGTTGGTCACGGGTTGCCAACTTGACCCCCGCCGCCAGCGTGCGCATTTCGCTCTCGGGATCCACCGCCGGTGGCTCCAACCTGCGCATGTTGAAAGCGCGCGCGCGAGAGAGAAAGTCACCTCGGCTCACCCGTGCTCGCATTCAACATCAGAGTATCGAGCCCAGCAACCCAGCGCAACACACCCCATTGCGCCTTCGTCAGCCAGAGCCAAGGCACGTATTCTATCGAGCTCCTCGTAGTGAGCGGGGATCTTTGCACTCTCAAAAATATCAGCGATTTCATCCTGCGGGTGAAGGGAGCCAGCCAGTGGTGGTCACGACTGGGAATGCGCACCTCAACCGCTCTGGAAGAGCGTGCCAAACTGCTAACGCATCATAGCCGCTGGTTGTGGGCAAACCTTGTACACCTTGGCGAACGATGCCCAAAAGTCCCCGTACGACATCGACAGCCCCTCGGCGTCTTTCGCAAACAGGACTGGGTACGTTTCCTTCAGCACCGAGTCTGGGACAGCTTTTCGCCAGCTCTTTACCATCGCATCGACAACTTTCGGCCAGCTGGCCTCAAACTTTGACCGTTCGGAGGCGGCCATGGCACGGGCCTCAACCGTTGCGCCCCGAGCTGCGCGGTTGGTCTCGCCAATGAACAATCCGAGAAAAGTGAGACTCTGTCAAGTACTACGTCGGTGAGGTACGGGAGCAAGCTGAGCAGCTGCAGGAGAGCGAACAACGCGTGCATCGCCAACTCTACGCGAATTGTGACAGTCGATACACGGCGGATGAATGTATCGAGTTGCGCTGAGCACTTGCTGCGGTGGACGACCGAGCCTCCGCACCAACAAAAACAGCCTGGTCTTGACGCTACCTAGCGCTATCCATGCCGCTATTGGGACCTTGAGACCCGTACCTGTCAACCGCGCACATCGACGTAGCCACAAGATGAGACCCGCAGCTCCAGCGCCTGCAGAGCGGGCCGGAGGGGCGGGATGGCTGCGCTATCTATTGCCGCTGGGTGCAGCTTGGTTCATGCTGTCGGGTCGGTCAGGCAACCAACAGGCCGCTCAACAGAAGGGGGATGCTGCCCCGTCCGCTGCAGCCCCGTCCGCCGCTGCAGCTTCTGCTCCTGTGCAAACAGAGCCGAGTATTTGGGATTTGATGTCTGGAAAGGGCTTCAAAAAGGTGCATCCACAGCTGACGGCATATGAGGAGCACCGCAAGGCCGCTCTGGCCGCTGCCGCTGGAGCAGCGTCGCTCAAAAACCTGTGGCCTGCTGGCACCGAGTACACCCTCGCGATCTTCTTGAGCGACACAGCGGACCCCGTGACGGACTTTTCATGCCTTGATGCTACTGCCGATGCTCCCAAAGCCGAACTGCCAGTGGAGCGGACGCGTCGCAGCTGGTGGCAATTCGCCAAGGAGTCCGTCAGCTCCGATGCGAACGTCATGAGCCTGTTCGGGATGCGGCCAGCCGTCGAGTACGAGAACGTGACGTGGGACGGGCTGGGTGCAGCGCTCGCGCAAATGCCTTCTGGGCAGGAACACAACGCTGCAGCGTCGTCAGCGAACCTCGGAACACTACCAGACCCCGCTCCCGTCCGCGCTCACAGCGCAGCGGCCTTGTGGGTGGAGCGCGGCCTGCGTTACGAGTACTCCGCCGCGAACTTTCGGCAGCAGCGGTTCAATGTGACGCTGCCCGCTCGCATCCGGTCGGACCCCAACGCCACTGTGTTCGCCCATCTATACTTCACTGCCGGCAGCGCACACCCCGACGCCGTGTCTCCGCGCTACAGCCCCGTGGCGTCGTTCCACGTCGTGCATCCGCTGGTGAAGCACTCCCGCCGCAAGCCGCAGAAGGCAAGGCGGCGGCTGCTGGGCGGCGACGACGATGCTGCCGAAAGCGCGGCTGGCAAGGTGGCGGCTTTCGGCATCGGCGCGAAGTCAGATGCGGATGCCGAGGCGGCGCCAGCGGTGCCTGGCCCAGCGACACAAGACTCCAGCGCCGACGTGGCTTATTGGAAGCCAACATTGCACGTACAGCTGGTAGCAGACTGGGCTCGCTACCCTCCCCGCGGCTTGCCGCCGCACATTAGTCCTGCTGTGATGGCGGTGCCGGCGGCAGAGGGCTACTACCCTCTCGTGCACGTGAACGAGTTCTTCCTGCTGGGCGAGGAGCTCGTGCCGCTGAACGATAGCGTCGCTAGTGTGCCGCTCACCGTCTCCGTGTCCGCGCAGCACGCGCTCGCGTGGACGCTGCAGCAGCAGATGGCCACCAGTATGCAGGCGCAGGCGGTCATGGGCAGCGCGCGCGAGGACGACGGCGACCTGATGAAGAGCATGCTGGTGCAGACCAACCCGCTGCTGCTCGCGCTGACCATGATGGTCAGCACGCTGCACATGGTGTTCGACATGCTGGCCTTCAAGAACGACATCAGCTTCTGGCGCGGCGCGAAGAGCATGGAGGGCCTGTCCCTGCGCAGCATCATCCTGAACGTCTTCTTTCAGGCCGTCATCTTCCTGTACCTGCTGGACAACGACACCTCCTGGATGGTGCTGCTGTCCACGGGGGGCGGGCTGGCCATCGAGGTGTGGAAGCTGCGCAAGGCATTCTCCGTGGCGGTGGCGTGGCGCGGGTGGCTGCCCGTGGTCACGTGGGGCGAGCGCGGCGCCGCCGAGGACGGCGGGTACACGCTGTCGCGCACCCGCGAGTACGACGCCACGGCCATGTCGCACATGATGTACGTGCTGTACCCGCTCATCGCGGGCTACGCGGCGTACTCCCTCTTCTACGACCAGCACCGCGGGTACCGCGGCTGGCTGCTCTCCTCCCTGGTGGGCGCCGTGTACACCTTCGGCTTCGTGCAGATGGTGCCGCAGCTGTACATCAACTGGAAGCTCAAGAGCGTCGCGCACATGCCGTGGAAGGCGATGACGTATAAGGCGCTCAACACTTTTGTTGACGATTTTTTTGCTTTTGTAATAAAAATGCCGTGGCTGCACCGCATCGCCTGCCTGCGCGACGACATCATCTTCATCGGCTACCTGTACCAGCGCTGGATATACCGGGTGGACCCGAAGCGGCGCAACGAGTTCGGCACCAGCGCCGAGGACGTGGCCCACATGGAGGCGCGCAAGCAGGGTCTACAACGCGTGGCTGCGCGCGGCAAGTTCGAGCGGAGAGAGGCGCCCTCGGCGCTGCCTGCCGGGGCTGCGCGGTGACGGACATGCGGCGCTCCGTGAGGCGTGTTGCCTGCCGCCCTGAGCAGGGCCCATTAAGGGCGGCTTGTTGGGAGCCCCGGATAGCGGGTGCGCTGCTGCCTGCGGGGCTGGCCACGGGCTTCAAGTTGCTGCGCGCAAGTGCCTTGACGCTGGACCGGCGGTGACTCAGTCGGACCGTGGCGTCCGGGACCACTGGCCCGGGCCGAGCCCAAGCCGGGACGGCGATCGCGATACCGTTCCGGTGACTCATCCGAGTCGGACCCGGCTCACTGTGGCGGCCCGGCAGAGGCTCAGGCTGGCAGCCTGAGACCCTTCGGCCCTGAGCTGAGCCGGCCGGCGGGCCGCCAATGGCTGAGCGGTCGGGCCGCTGAGGCCTCTAGCAGCGGCTGAGCCAGTGATTGGGCCGCTGCCAGTGGGTTGACCGAGCAGGCTCGGAGCAGCCTTGCGCCGCGGCGGCCGTCAACTCAAGTTGAAGTCTGCCAGGCTGAACGGTTTTCCTGCGAAACTTTGAAGCTTTTCGCCGTCATTCCACAGTTTCAACTCTACCCACTGTATCACTTCGATAGCTTCCACTAGTTGGAGCTTTCGCTCGTTACTTGCGAAGATGAGGCAGCGAATGCTCTTGCTTGGGGCGGTTGTGGGCAGTTCCGTCGCCCAGGACATGCCCTCTCCATGGACCCGCGTGCTCGCGCTAACGCAACCTCCGATGCAAGGCGACGATGTTTTTATTGCGCAAAACCTGCTCGCTCGGCTGCCGGCTAATTTGACCGCGTCCGGGACGTTCGACAATGCCACAGCGGCGGCGGTGTTTGCATTCAAATCAGGTGCGGAGTGCTGTGCTGCTGCACAACATGTGCCCCTCCAGATCGCCCACGAAGCCGTTTGGACCTTTGCTTGCGAATCTGTGACCTGGCTGACTGACTTCCCCGAGCACAACCCACGAGTGACTGGAGTTGCTTCGCGCCCACTCCCTCGCTCCGTGAATTGCAGCCTTCAACATCCTGCCCGCGAATACCGTTTTTGACGCCGCCACTGCAAACGCGGCGCTGCAGCAGCTGTCTGCCGACGGCTACACCGACAGCGGAGTGCCACCGCAGGAGTTGGGCTACTTGTACAAGGTGCTGGTGCCGGTGCACCGCAACCGTTCGATTGAGTCGACCGCGTCTCTCATCGCCGCGAACGGCAGCGTCGTCTACTCTTTCACTGTGCGAGCCCATGGCATTGACGCCCCACCTGCGCCTGCCTGGCCGTACTTCAACTCGTGCTGCGATGGCCTGAACCCGTTCAGCGGCGACGGCAACACGCCGACGGGCCTGATCGAGTTCGACCTCAACTCCCCCGAGGACGACCCGCTGGAGTTCGGCCCCTACCCCGTGAACCGCGCTGTGCAGGGCCTCGAGGGCAACGCGGGTTGGCTCATCCCTGGCATCCGCGATGGCATTCTGCTGCACACCGGCGGCTGGCAGAACGTGAGCTCGTGGCACCCGGGCTTGCCGATGCCCAACTCGCTCGGCTGCGTGCACGCATACCCAGAGTCCATCTACACTGTCTGGCAGATCCTGACCAACGATCTGGGCGTGGCGGTGCGGCCCAACACTGACGGCCAGCTTCCGTACCCGTACAAGCCGCAGGGCCTGCTGAGCATCGAGTGCGTCGACTGCTGAGACGGCGTGTGGGACGCGGACGGAGCCGGTGGCCGCTGCGCGAGAGCGACGAGCGTCGATGCGTTGCAGAGCGCCACGACGGAGGCCCCCGTCTCGCAGTCCGAGATGCAGGGCAGATCGCAGAGATATTTAGAGGGCTGAGCAGCCATACCTGGTACTTGAAGAAGCTTCGATCAGTGTTCTTGCACAGGAAGACTCGGCTTCCCGCTCGGCTTGCATTTGCCGTGTACCTGTCCCACTGACGGAGTTGCCTGTGTCACGGAGTGCACAGGAAGACCCCTCGACGGCACTCGATTGAGGGCAAGTAGATCTGGCAACTGGAGTCAATGCGGCGCGAGCAGATCGCTGACAGTTCGACCGCTTCACGAGGCGCTGCTAGCACTCAACCCACAGCCTTCGGCTGACAACAACCACTCGCCATGGCGCTCAGCTCATCACTGACTTGGCAACTTGGTACGAGATACCTCGTCCAATCCGAGTTCCAAACATCGCTCAAATTGAAGCCTGTGGGTGCGAGTTGGACCCGAATCTGAATCATTCAGCAAACCAGCGCCTTTTGCTCGATGTTTGACTTCACCTCGAAGCAGACTTGCTCTGTCAAACACCTCAGATATCGAGGCACCGATCCTCAGGACCAGGACATCATTTATCATCCACCCACGATAAGGGGCGCCGTTTTCGCAGCAACGGTCAACGATAACACTGCACGCCTCCCTGGTGTCTTGTCTGCTCAGCGCGGGACTCCGCGCGAAGTTTTCATATTCATTCGCCGAGCGCGAGGTTGGAGCTCGCTCCGAAGATCGAAGCTCAGCGCCTTACGTCAGCCGTCTCTCATGTGCGATCGCCACGCCTGTTTAAAGCTCTTTTTGCTAGAAGAGATGCGCAGCGGGTGATGGTGTTCGTTCGCGAAAGCCGCCTGTTCACCTTCCGAATCTCGACAGAGCGCGAATGATCTCGCGCCCGGTCCGCGCTCACCCGGGTATCACGAGAGAGAGGGTGGATAAGGCGTTAAGCAGCGTGTACTTGCCGGATGCGGACACGAATCTGTCACGCATTCGGTTTCTGCGCACGGCCGAAGTGCAGAGCATTCGATGCTGGAGCCTCGCCCCTGAAACCCTGCCCTCTGGGGAGACGAAATCGCGACCTCTGTTCCCCGACGTCATTCCCGGGCGACTGCCGGAGTTTTCAGCTGTTGACGTTGGGTTTCAATTTGGCCCAACCTGGAGTACGCATTGGCTGGAGGTGACGTTTACCCTGCCGCTCGACTGGGCTCCGAGTGCAGCTGTGACGCCATACCTGCTGTTTGACAGCAACAGCGAGGCATGTGTGTACAACAGCGCGGGCAGATGCCTGCAGGGGCTGACGGGTGGCGACGCAGACACATACCGCGGCAACCGCAGGGCTGAGTTCCAGCTGTCCCGCGACGTGTGCGTGCCCGGCGAGCGCAGCACCCTCTTCATCGAGGTGGCGGCCAACGGGCTGTTCGGCTGCGGGCGAGACGGCATGATCAATGAGCCGCGGCCCGACGCGACCTTCACCCTGACCCGCTGCGAGCTGGGCCTGCTGAGCGAGGCGGGCAACACGCTGTTCTGGCACTTCGTCACGCTGCGAGACCTCGCGGAGCACGCGCCGGCGGGCTCGGCGCTGGCGGAGCGATCCCTGCTAGTGGCCAACGCCATGCTGAACCTCGTGGAGCGGCGAGAGCCCCGCACCTTCGCGGCAGCCATCGCGCTGGCGGAGCGGGAGGTGCTGCTGCCCGCCCCTGCGCGCCCCCTGCCCCCCGCGCACCCCCTGCTGCCGTGCGTGTTCGCCGTCGGCCACTGCCACATCGACAGCGCCTGGCTGTGGCCCTTTGCGGAGACGCGGCGCAAGGTGGCGCGCTCCTGGGCGAGCCAGCTGCGCTACATGGCTGCTGAAGACGCCGGCTTCACCTTCGCGGCCAGCCAGACGCTGCAGTACGAGTGGCTGCGGCGCGACCAGCCGGCACTGTTCGAGGGGCCGCTGCGGCGCGCGGTGGCAGCCGGCCGCTTCGTGCCTGTGGGCGCCTCCGTGGTGGAGCCCGATGTGTACATGCCGGCAGGGGAGTCGCTGGTGCGCCAGCTGCTGTATGGGAGCAGGAGCATCGCGGCGGCGCTGGGGGCGGAGCTCGCGGCGGCGGAGCGGCGCGCCTGCGCGGCCGCGGGCACGCCGCCCCCCGCGCGCATCCCGCACGGCGACGGCGTGTTCTGGCTGCCCGACACCTTCGGCTACAACCCGCAGCTGCCGCAGCTGCTGCGCCAGTGCGGCCTGCGCGGCTTCCTCACGCAGAAGCTGTCCTGGTCGCTGCTCAACAAGCCGCAGCACAGCACCTTCTGGTGGCGCGGCCTGGACGGCAGCTGCGTGCTTGCGCACTTCCCCCCCGCCAACGACTACAACTGCGCCGCCGACGCGGCGTCCGTGCTGCGCAGCGCGTGCGACAACAAGGACGCTGGGCGCGTGGGGGCGTCCCTCTTGCTGTACGGCAACGGGGACGGCGGCGGCGGCCCCAACCTGCCCATGTTTGAGATGCTGCGGCGCCTGGGGGCGCGCGCGCTGCTGCCGGCGGAGGCACTGGTGGAGGGGGAGGGGGCGGGGGCGGTGCACGGCAGCGGTGCGGGCGCCGCGACAACAGTGGCTGCTCCTTCTGCTGAGAGGGCACCGGGGAGCGGCGGCGGTCGTGGCGACGGCTCCAGCACGTGCGCCATGCGGCCTTGCGGGGAGCAGCTGTACGAGCACGCGCCCGGCCTGCCCGCCCTGCGCCACGCCTCCCCGCGTCAGTTCTTTGACGCCCTGGCGGCGGAGGTGGGTCGCCGGCCCTGGGGCATCGACACCTGGGACGGGGAGCTCTACCTGGAGCTGCACCAGGGCACGCTCACGTCGCAGGCGGCGTGCAAGCGCGGCAATCGGCTCTGCGAGCGGGCCCTGCACAACGCGGAGTTCCTCGTGGCGGCCAGGGCCCTGCTGGCGGGAGCCACCGCTACCGCGGAGAGCGCGGCGCAGGTTGCTGCCGGCACTGATTCGTCTGCCCGTTTGCACGCGTGCTGGCTGGAGGTGCTGCTCTGCCAGTTCCACGACGTGCTGCCCGGCTCCAGCATCGCAGCCGTGTACGCGGACGCTGCGGCCATGCACGCGCGGGCGCTGCGGGAGGCGGGCAGCATCGCGGAGGGGGCTCGCGCGGAGGTGCAGGCCTCGCTGCGCCCTGACCGCGCCGCTGCCCCTGCCGCCACGGGGGCTTCCGGCGCCCCTGCGGCTGCTGCAGCAGTGGCCCCCGCCTGGCTGGCGTGGAACCTGTCACCAGCGCCTGTGCGAGCCCTGGTGGAGGTGCCGCTGCAGCCGCGCACTCCCTCTGGCGCCGCCATGCCAGGCGAGTCGGGCGCCGCTGGGAGCGGCCTGGTGCAGGTGCAGGTGCCCCCGTATGGCGTGGCCAGGGTCCCCGAGGGTGCGAGCTCGGCGCAGGCGGTTGGGGCGCTGCCGCCCCTGTTGGCGTCTCGGGCGCCCGAGGCCTGTGCGGCTCTGCCCTCACTCGCTGCTATGCCCTCCACGCCGCCGCATCCAGAGGCCGTGCGTGTGTACGCCGTAGCGACGCCAGGGGCGCCGAGACTACTGGTGGTAGAGAACGGGCCGCTGCGCGTGGCCTTCCACGAGGGCAGCGGGCAGATCATGAGCCTCCTGGATTACAGGGGCGACCCCTCCCGGCCCAGGGAGGCCATCGCACCAGAGGCCGCGGCGTTGCACCGCCCAGCCGGCCCTGACGGAAGCGCAGGCAGCCGCGCGGTTGGTAGCGCAGGCACCGTCGCCACAGGCGGCAACCGCTTCGTCGCCTACTCTGACGTGCCATTCTTCTGGGACGCCTGGGACGTAATGGCCTACCACCTGGAGAAGGGGCGCGTGCTGGGGGTGGGGGCGGAGGCAGCGCCGCAGGAGGGCGGGGGCGAAGGAGACGGCTGGGCCGCCGCAGGAGCCGGAGAGAGCACTGCCACAACCCCAGAGGCGGCGGCCGCTGTGAAGCCGAGCCTTGTCGTATTGGAGACCGGGCCGCTGCGGGCGCGCCTGCGCCTCACAATGCCGATCTCGCCGCAGCTGCCACGGGCGGGCAGCGAGGGGAGCTCCCGCAGCGGCGCGGCGCCGACACCCCCGCGGCACTCGTGGCTGCAGCAAGACATTCTGCTCGAGGCGGGAGACCCGCTGATCCGCTTCGACACGGCGGTGGCGTGGTTCGAGGCTCACACCCTGCTCAAGGTGGAGTTCCCCCTGGCGCTGCGCTGCCCCTCCGCCGTGTACGAGGTGCAGTTCGGCTGCGTGGAGCGTCCCACGCACACGAGCTCCCCCCGCGACATGATGCAGTACGAGGTGTGCGGGCACCGCTGGGCAGCCCTCTCCGCCCCGGACTACGGCGTCGCGCTGCTGAACGACTGCAAGTACGGGCACAGCTGCCGGGACGGCGTGCTGGCGCTGTCGCTGCTGCGCGGCCCCAAGTCCCCCGACCCCGCCTGCGACATGGGCGACCACCACCGGTTCACGTATGCGCTGCTGCCGCACGGCGGCCACGTGCGGGCGAGCGGCGAGGTGGTCCACAGAGGCATCGCCCTGAACAACCCGCTGCAGCTAAGCGCAGCAGCGCCGGCTTCCATGCCCGCAGCCCACAGCTTCTTCAGCGCGACCAAGCCTGCGGGGGGCGGGGCCACAAGCATCGCTGGCGCGTCTCCCGCTGACAGCTGCTCCAGCGTGATTCTGGACACGGTGAAGCTGCCGGAGCACCCGCTGTGGCTGACCGCACCTCCGCTCCGCACGGACGGTGCGGGTGCTGGCGGCCCATCGCCTCGCACTGCCAGCTGCATCCTGCGTCTGTACGAGGCTCTGGGCCACACCGCCTCCGCGCAGGTCAACATAGCCATTCCCATCGCCGGCGACTCCAGCGGCGACGGCGCCACGGCGGTTGGACCAACGTCTGACTCCCCGCCGCGGCTGCGTCGCATCCGTGCGGTGCGGGGCGTGAACCTGCTGGAGGAGGCCCCCGGGCAAGAGGGCATCCCTGTCGGACCGCTGGCAGAGGGCGCGAGTAGCAGCACGGCGCAGGTGTGCGATGGGCCGCCAGCAGACCTGATCGGCGATTGCGCCCCCGAGGCTGTGCGCGCTGCCTTCGCGACCGTGGCTGCCCCCGCCAGCTCCACCGCCTCCCTGCTGCACGTGCGCGCCCACGGCTTCGAGGTGCGCCTCCAGCCCTTCCAGATCGCAACGTTCGTTGTGGAGTTTGAATGAGGCAGATTCATATCAGCGGAAAGGTGTCGTTGAATGTGCCGACACAAGGCGCTGACACGAGGCTCTGACGTCGTGCCACGCAGGCCAGGGGGAAGACAGCACGGCAGTATTGAACGTCGCAACATGCTTGTTAATGATATCGGTCACGACATGCTGCAAATACTGACATGCTGCTGCTGTTGGTGCGGCGGGCGCTGACCAGCAGCGCAGCGGTCGCGTCGTTGGCAGAGGCCTCATCAAACCGAGTCGCGCTTTAGCATTGTGGCAGCATACCGTAGAGGCAGCACGAGCAAAATAGTCGCGTCGTGGCGAGAAATGCGCATGTGAACCTGTCACGGGTGGGAACTTGCCACCCTTCGGAGCACTCGTAATGATATGATCCATTGGGCGACCTTCTACGTCCGCAGGGAGAAGCGCCCCCATGTCCACGCCGAGGGCCCAGCATTCGCAACACAGACCAGGCGCTGCATCAGCAGACTGTCTGTAAAAGGTGCAGCAGCCACCATCAGTGCGGCAAACAACACATATCCAGGGGCAGATGTGTTCGTACCGGGGCTTTGCAAGCGGTAAGCAGCAACACCCCCCTCACTCGAGGACGCTGAGAAGCACGCTGCTGCACGAGATGCCGAGCGGCGCCGCTCTGCTGGTAGCACCGCCTGCTACAGCACCACCTGCAAATCTCCGCAAGCTGTACAACCGAGGTATAGTGCCTTCAGACCGAAGCGTTCCTCCAGCGAAAACACAGGGTCAGCGGCGCAGGCGGCAGCATGCTGCGCATACGCGGCTGCCAGCTGCGATTGCAGGGACGACAACGTGAGTCCTGCGTGGGTGTCGAGCTTGAAGCCGCACTTGCAAAACACGACGCTGTTGAGCTCGCGGAGGTTACACATGCGACACAGCGGGCACAAGAGGCCATCCGGAGTTCCAGCGGCACCCGCTGGTACAGGCGCATGGCGAGCTGGCCCTGAAGCAACAGCGCCCCTAGCGCCTCCGGGAGCCCCTCCGGAAGCTCCTGTCAGTGAGACACCGGATGGCGCAGCGGTCGGTCGCCCGCACCCCATTGCTATTGTAGACCGCTCCATGTTACATGAGACATCCGCTCCAGTCGCTGGTGGGGCAGCCAGCGCCTGGGGCTCCACCTCCTGTGCCATCAGCCGCCAGAACTCCTCCTCCTCCTCATCCTCGCCTTTCTCCCCAGCCACAGCGGCTAATTCGCTCAAACTACCTGGGTCTGTCGAGGCAGCCGCTCCCGCGCCTGCTCCTGCCCCCGTGGGCCCGCCCGCTGCCACACGTGCCCCCGGCCACCCGCGCTGCACGCGTCCAGCCGCCGCCGGCGATGCATCGTGATGCCCCGGCAGAGAAGGTGATCTAGCAGCCACGGCGAAGGTCGGGAGCGGAGCAGCGCCTGCAGCGGCACTGCCGCACAGTTCAGCTGCATCGGAGTGCGACAACAAATGGGGGCCGGATGAGCAGCGTTGAGGCGAATATGTGTTGATGACCGCGGTCCAGTGTCGAAGCGACGTACCTGCTGCGGCTGCAGCAGCTTCTAGCTCCTCACGCTCGGCAGCCTCCCACGCCTCTGCCTGGCGCAGTTCCTCCACGTCCTCGGCTGCAGGAGCGAACGAGGGATTCGATGGCGGACTGTGAGTGCCCTATCAAGAACGCGACATGCGATCGCTTCGCCAGTAAGCAGCTCGGTGTCGATGGTACATACCTTCAGCTTTCGCGCTGCTGTAGAACGTCTCCTCCAAAAACAGCAAAATGGAAAGGCGTTCTGCGTTGCTTAGGTGCTCATCACCATCGCCTTCCGACCCCAAGTCCCGTCGCGTTGCGTCCTCTTCAGCCACCTGAATAGACATCGGCGCTCAAGACGAAAGCTGATCGCCGTCGAGCGTCTTCGGCAGCTCGGCGCAGTGGCCCGGGCGGCTGGCAAGTCTTGAGCTGCGATCTCACCATGTCCATCAGCACATCAGCGACTCCGCTCTGTTTGCCACGAGCTGCTGCGGCTATCTTGGCTCGGCTTTCGCGCACACGCTGTTCTAGTTTGGCCTTCATCGCCAACTTCCACGGCGATACATCTGGGAACGCCTTGACATCGCGCCGCTTGGTCGAGGTCGTTGTAGGTTCCATATTGACGACACGCCGAATCCAAGCGAAAGATATTCAGGCTATAGCTGGGAACGCCTTGACATCGCGCCGCTTGGTCGAGGTCGTTGTAGGTTCCATATTGACGACACGCCGAATCCAAGCGAAAGATATTCAGGCTATAGACTGCGCCGAGCTCCGTAACTTGGGGATCTGGTGCGAAAAGTAGCAAATAACGCAGGAGAAGCATCTAAATCGGCTGCCAACGACCAACGTCTCTGACAGACAGTCTGGATCCTGAATGCATGGCCTTGTTCGCGGCACCTTACCCGTCCCAGTGCACTTCCAGCCTGACAGCCAACTGGTTTGGGGGCAGCAGTTTGGACGGTGCCATGGATATTTTAAATCTCCATGTCTTTCAATCAAACTTTCGAGTTGCTCTCGACTGTCACAGTGTTGACGTCCTCAGGCTTTCGTGGCTTTGGCACTGCAAATTGGCAGTGAGGTACAACTCAAACTTGGGGACTCGGGAGCTCTACCGCGTAGCACCAGCGGCATGATGGGAGCCCATGCTGCGCAGCGGCCGCGTAGCGTTCAATTGGCGCTGTGGCACCGAAAAACACTGGCACTGCTGGCAGTCCGACGAGTCAGTCGAGCCAGTGGGTAGCGCAATCAGGCTTCAAGCAGCCGCAAGCGGTAGAGTCAACGCGGCCGCCCACAGGAGCCACAGCTCAACTGGAATAGTATCGGCAGCGTCACGCTTCGCAGCGTGCAATTGGCAGCAGCGCAGAGAGCTGAGAGGCTCGGAGCGCTTGGCGTCATGCTGTGTTGGCATTGGAGAATTCGCACCGGTCGAAGGTGGCCGAATCCGGAGGCAGTCGGCTGGGAGCGCACTCCGGAAGCAGGTACGCTGGGTGACTGGGGGCCTGCGGCGAACCCTGGTTCGCGAAACAAGCAACTGCGAGGCCAGGACCTGAGAGGCAGCTGCCAACATCCACAGGCTACCGACATACTCGGGGCATGACTGCCCTGTACTTGTTCGCAGAGGCACGCCCAATGGCGTAACAGGGCGCACAGCTCGGGCTCCGTTGCCGCCCTTCCACCCTGCGTGAGCTCTCTGCCCATGAGTCTGTCGGGAGGAAAGAACGGCATTCCACGGCGAAGCACGTCAAGGCATCCGCTATTTCCGGGTGAACTGCACAGGGGTGTAATGTCTGCGCTGCCAGTTGGTCCCCAGCCTGCGCGGAGGCGAACGCGCCATGCTCGCAGCATCCATTTCATGAGAGAAATTCGGTGTAGTCATCAAGCACTTCGGTGCCAAAGCTCGATGGCCGCGACAAAGAGACTTTGCCGGGCCCCCGCTGGTCGTTTGCAGGTGCCAGTTCCATCGTTTCACCCGATTCCGTTCACCACCGCGGCCCCGCTCCCGTCAGCTGCTCCAACCCCAAGAAGGAAACCCATGACCTCCTGCCTGCTGCAGCGCACGCAGCGACACAGGATACCGTCGTGGAAAGCTGAATCGCAAGGGTGACGCCGCCACAATCGAGGCAGCATGCAGCGCATAACGCGATGGCGGTTGCCTGTGAGACACGATGGGTAGGCTTGAGTGGGACAGTGGAGCTGGCAGGCGGAATGGGACACACGGTGAGCGTCGTCCGGACATGGCTGTCACCCCAGAGTGCATAGCAAGTGCACACACCGGATACTTGATTGTCGGGTTGCGAGCTCAGCAACATGCATCTGATGCGGTAACTCAGGCGTGCGAGGCGAGCAACGGCCAGAAATCGCGCCGCTGCCACGCCGAAAGCAGAACGTCGCAACGAATCGCGGTGACTTCACTTGCGCGCCAGCAACACTGAGACGTCGAGACCGTGATTGGGCTTGGCAGCAACACCCTGCCGCCAGTGTGCAGGAGAGACGTCACCGACGGCAGGCTGCACAACCCACGCGATCGCCGCCGTGGCACGCATCGCCTCGTCAACATGGTGGTGCAAACGGAACTGCGTATACAGGAACCAACGGTGGCGCCATGTTCACCGATTCGCCTTTTCACCGTGAGATGGTGGTGCAGCTGATCCGGCAACGGGCGCTGCAAAGTACGCTCCCAAGCAAAGTCCTGCCGTTGCAGGCGTACTCAAGACCGCCGCAGCACGAAGAACCAAATGAAGAAACACAGGCAAACAGCGACGACACCCGCAACGATGCGGTCGTTGGAGATGCGCCGCTGGTGAATCATGCCGATGAGGCCGCCCAGACCAGGCAGCCGGCCGAGCACTTCCCCAACACCGGACATTGTAGATTGCAACGAGGAGCGCTGGCGAGCCAGCGATTCACGCGTTTCGGCTGCCTGCGCAATGATGTCATCGATGGCTCGGTGCGAGGACGCCAGGGAGGTGCGCTCACGAAGCAGCGTGTCGGTTGCGGTTGCGTCTGCGGAGGCCTTCGCCTCTTTCAAGTCCCGGAAGAGCGCAGCTTTTTCACGCCTCTGCCGAGTAGCTGCCAGCTGCTTTCTGAAGGTGGTCTTGAAATCGTGGAGCACCTCACGAAACCGCTGCGAAAAAGCCAGAAGACGAAATCCCAGTCTCAGGGTGATGCAAAGTGCCACGCTGCCTCTGCGGTGCCTTGCTCGGCTGCCGCCCGCGCCTCACCTTGACCATAGCAGTGTCGGCTCTCGACGGGTGTTCAGCAACTTCGGCAGCCATGCGCTCGGTCGTCTCGCCCAGCTGCACGCAGTCAACGAACAGGGTGCAAATGTTCTAGAACTGGGGCCGGCCGGAGAACTGCACTCTGCAACAGCTCGCAGGCCAAATCACCCCACCTGCAACAAGTAATCTTCTATTTCCTTGATATGAACGCGTTCCTGATCCGCTCCCCCAGCTTCCGGGTCTACCACCGCCATGCTCCCAGAATCCATGCGAGCGAATTCATTTAGCTTGAACTCCACTCGAAGCTCGAGCGTTCGTGCCTCGCGCTTGAGGCGCTCCAGAGACTGCACTGTTTCAACACGATTGAATGAGAGGGCGGTGTGACCCCACAAGCGGTCCGCGCAGCACACTGACAGCACGGCAGCCAGGCAGCCTTCGCTTCTGGCCCACCTCCATGGCAATCGTGCACTGCCCGTTGCGCAATGGATCCAGTGGATACAAATCATGGTAGCCTTGAGACTCGCCCAGGAGGTTCCAACACACATGCACGTGTCTGCCGGCTTTTTGTGATATCGTTCCTGCCAGACCGACGTACAAAAGTTTCGCATATCGAGCACGCCAAAGCGCCCTCGCTTTCTCGTTCTCTCCGAACACGCTTGCTACAAAGCGCCTGTGCGCGAGGCTATTGCAGTCAAGAGTCGTAACGACCTGCACGCGCACTTGACAAGCAAGCCCAACCTGAGCTCCAAGCGGAGGTGCACACGACGCGAACCGCTCGAGTGCAAGCAAGATGGCTTCAGATGCTCGCCACATCAAGTTTCTCGCTTTGTGCTGCTCCAACAAAGTTCTTGCCAGCCACACGCACTGGAATAAGGAGGCTGCGGAGAACTATGATCAGACGCTGCGGCAGGTCTTCTCGTCAGCAGGCTGGGCGAGCATTCAGTCGCAGAAGAAGAGCAAATTGGAGCTGAAGAGCGGCAGCAACGTGTATTTACTGGAGCTTGACATCGAAGGGCGAGTGTACGCAGCGGTCGTTACGGCGGCATATCCAACCCGGCACATTTTCAGCGCGTCGGGCGCTTCCGGCGCAGGCAGCTCGAGCAAGCTCATGCGGGATTTCCGCGAGCATGTGCAAACGACGCTCGCCCGAGAAAGCTTGTCATCGCCTGAGGGCGGCCTGCAGCGTACTCTTAGCCGGTTTCTGGAGTCACTTGCAGTGAAATACGACGATCTCGAGGCGATTGACAAAGTCGTCAAGGTCCAGGCTCAGCTGGCAGGGGTGCAGACAACCATGGTACGGAATCTGACTTTGGCAGACGAAAGGCAGAGCTTGCTGGATCGACAGTTGGACAAAAGCAGGCAGCTAGATGCATCATCGCGGGCGATATTCTCAAGAACGCAAACGCTGAGGCGACGTGCGTGCTTGGCGCGGTACCGGTCGTGCTGCTGGATGATGTGCATCGCGCTTCTCGTCGCGGCTGTTGTGGCGGCCACAGTGGTTGGGCTCAACTACTCCAAGTACCACTGGTGGGGTTGACGCGTGGGCTTGTTCGAAGGCCCCAAAGCCCATTCGCTGAGGTCGCGTCGCGACGCCGCTGCCTGTCTAGCAGCCATGCCGCTGATCGAGTCACGCTCAGCAGCCGGGTGCATCCTCATGACCGGCTGGGGAACGCGGACAGCCCGCGCGACAGCGGCCGGCTGGGCGCATCGATACCCCAAATTTGAGTTGGTGCGCCTCGCCGCTGCTGGAGACAGCGAATCCTGTGGCACATCGGCAGCTTGCTGGCCGCGAGCGGCGAGGTGGTGATAGGTTGGTATTGTTGTTGAAGACAAGTGACAACTCCACCAGCAGCCGCGAATGCGCCGCCGGCCGGTTCCACCCGACAACGGGCCATGAGCCGTACAGAATGGCTGCACTCATGCCCGAAAGCTTGGTTGCGGTCAGATTTTGACTTTTGAGGCCTCCACCAGATCGCAGAGGTCCATCCCAGCTCCCGAGCGTCGCCGCTCCCTGCGTGGCGCCTGCTGCGGTGCTGACAACCCCGACCGCAGCTGGGACTCTCTCCGCGAGCACCGCAATACGGCGTGACAACGATTCTTGTGGACCCGTTCACGGAGCCATGGATATTTCACCCGGCTTCACAGCTGTCTCAAGTTTGGCTCGCAGCAACCTGCTGCAAGTACACCTGGGGCGCCCGAACCAGCTCCTTTTGCCGGGAGGTCAGATGCGTACTGGTACACTTCTCATACGCCGGCAGCAGGTCCTTGCACGCTGCCAGTGCCTTCCTCCCCACGGCGGCATCCTGCGGGGCAAGGGGGAAGCGATGATCTGGTTGGCTGGCCGTTAACAGTTTCAAGTGAAGGGCCCGCGCTCCGGCCCACTGAAGAATCACTCACCCCTCCAGCGACATAGTGGCTCTTGCTCGTGAAGCACTCGAAGAATGCGTTCGCCTCGCTCCGGCATGCGTTCGGGGCTCGTGGGAAAAAGGGCGGCAGTCGCAAATCCTCGTCAGGCACGTGCGCTGCCATCCTGCGTGATGCTCAGCTGTCCAGCACCGATACTACACGCCAACCAGCGTGCCCACTATCGAAACAGTTCTTGAAGCAGAAAGGGTCACGGATCGGCTTCTTGTCGCGCATTGCGATCACCGGTTGTCATTTGTGCGCTGCGAAAATAGCGTCCCGCTGCGTCCGTCCACGCAGGCCGTGGCGATTGGTGACGCCCGAATTTCCGCTCGAGCCTGTGAACACCGCTGCGCCTGTGGCGCTGGGGCAGCGAGTTCTGGGCCATCTTGTCTCTCGGGTCGTATCGAACGCGCTGACCGCATGCGATTCTCGCCGTTGCACATTGCTGCCCGCTGGTTGCCGCGAATTCGCTCACAGCCGTCACTTTTCGCTCGCCTTCGGCTCCCTCAACCTTCAATCTTCGCGATGGCCGAGGTGAAGGCGTTCCGCCCCCCAACTGGAGTTGTGGAGCTGGATCCACGCGTGTTCGAGACTCAGATGCGCCTGTGCGCGCTCCTCATCCCCGCGGCGGTGACCACTCAGGTTGTTCGCCTTGTCGGAAAGCGCTGCGTCAGCATCCCCAAACAAACGGCCATCATCACACCATCTGACGACAGCAGCTCTCGGCTAGTGCTGCTCGCGCCAGCAGTCTCGGACGGTGGCGCCGCTGTGCCGGAGCGCTCCCACCAGCTGGCCGACGACGAGCTCGCCGCTGTCGCGGCTCTCGGCGGCCGCTTGGTGGACCACGACGTCACCGTGGGGTATGACAACCTCACCATGGAGCAGGCGCTGCGCAAGCTGCTCCCCCCGGGCACGGAGCAGGTGCCCACCAGCTTCGAGTCGGTGGGGTCGCTGGCGCACCTGAACCTGCGGTCGGAGATGGAGCCGTACAAATACCTGATCGGGCGCGTGCTGCTGGACAAGAACGCGTCCATCCGCACGGTGGTGAACAAGACGGGCGTGATCGACAGCACCTTCCGCACCTTCCCCATGGAGGTCATCGCGGGCGAGGACAACACGGTGGTGGAGTTGCGGCACGCTGGGGTGCGCTTCCGCTTCGACTTCAGCCGGGTGTACTGGAACACGCGCCTGGCGGGGGAGCACGAGCGCGTCGCCACCCGCGTGATCCCCCCGGGCAGTGTCGTGGCGGACATGTTTTGCGGGGTCGGCCCCTTCGCCATCCCGCTGGCGGTGACGCCCCGCAGCTGCCAGGTGTATGCGAACGACCTGAACCCGCAGTCACACGCAGCGCTGCTGGAAAACGCCGCGCGCAACAAGGTCTCCGCCCGCGTGCGCGCCTACAACATGGACGCACGCGCCTTCATCCGCCGCATGGCTGCCGAGGGCGTGCCCTTCCAGTACGCGCTCATGAACCTGCCCGCTGACGCCGCCAGCTTCCTCGACGTGTTCGTGGGCCTGTTCAGCGCTGCGCATGGCGGGAAGGAGGTGTCGGGGAGCGACTCGTCGTCAGCCTCCTCGTCGGCTGCAGAGTCTGCGTGCAGCGGTGCCGGGGCTGGGGCGCCTGCTGTGGCGGGCGCGGTAGGTCGGGCTCCAGCTGCGCGGCCGCTGCCCACGGTGCTCTGCTACTCCTTCTGCAAGACGCACACGGTGGAGGACGCGATAGCCGACATGACGCGGCGCACGCTGCTGCAGCTGCGCCTGCTGGCGGCCGATGACCTGCCGTTCGAGCCGCCCTGCTACGACAGCATCGGCAGCGAGGTGCTGCGGCAGCAGGCAGCGGCGGCTGCCTCATCTGTGGCTGCACCTGCAGACGCTGGCGCAGGAGCTGGTGCAGATGCTGATGGAGGTGCACCAGCAGCCGCTCTCAAGTTCAAGTCCACCCTAGCGAAGGCTGCTGTGCCTGAGGCGGTGTACGCGAAGGCACGGGCTGAGCGGGATGCCCTTCAAGCGTACGCCCGCAGCGTGCTCCCCGACCTCTCCGTGCGGGAGGTCCGCAACGTGGCGCCGAATAAGGTGATGGTGTGCGCGCAGTTCACTGTCCCGCACGCTGTCGCCTACGCCGCACCCGAGAGCTTGTGCGACGGGGCCGTGCTGTGCACCGCCCGCACGGGCGGCTTCGGCGGCGCCAGTGCGAGCTCTACGGAGGGCTCGGGCAGCGGCACGTCGGCAGCAGACAAGCCAGTTGGGGGCGCAGGCTCTTCCGCGGATGCTGTTGCGGATGCCGACGAGGGAGGGCCTGAGGGGGCCGCGCAGCCGCCACCAGCGAAGCGAGGCCGACACGACGATGTGTGAACCTCGAGCTCACCGCGGCCGGGATCGGGGCGGCCTCTTAATTGTGAACCCCTGTCATGGCACTATCGGCCGCTTCACAAGTTCCCGCATTCGAACCGTTATGCACGAATTCAGATGCTGCCGGCCTCCAAAACGTCGCAGTTGTCAGCTGCAGCAAACTGATATCGATTGACGTCAGATCACGAGATCCGTGCGAAGATTATGTGTCGACTGACCGAACGTTCACGTGCCGTATGTATGCGTGAGCGTGTGCACATCTCGAGGCAAGAGAAGCAGCTGAATGAGAGCTCAATTGCAAGCTTGGCCGGTTGACACATACGATTATTGTTCGCAAGCACTTCACACTATGGCATCGATTCGCAGGTGCGCATGCCAGCGCCAAATCGGCAGGCACGAGAGGCACACACAACAAGCGCAGTGGCCATGGAACTTGCAATCACAACGAAGTTGCAGCCGTCGCGGTCATGCTCCGGCAAAGGCGTGCACGTAAAACCCACCCAGTTCCCAAGCGTGGCATGCACACTCCTCATCAGCCCTCCTGCGAGCAACCCAGCGACCTTCCTTCGATGTCGCCAAGGGGTGCGGGGGCGGCCATCTGACCGCATGCGCGCCACGGGCCGCCAACTGCTGGC
>Ga0208629_100098_pt1 | contig 44649 bp, 18 predicted proteins | sample LakWasMet19_HOW5_2_FD_183865 | JGI IMG/M metagenome (GOLD analysis project Ga0208629, IMG submission 183865) | Freshwater sediment methanotrophic microbial communities from Lake Washington under simulated oxygen tension - Sediment Metagenome... | ecosystem: Environmental > Aquatic > Freshwater >... | reverse complement strand
GGTCGGGTACGCGACGGCATGTGGAGCGCGCGAGCTGTCCGTCCGATACTTCAGCTCCGCTGCGGCGCAGACGAGCGAGCTGCAGGCGGCCTGCGGCCTGCTGTGTGGCGCTCTGCAGCTGGCGGATGATGAGCAGTTGCCTGCCGCAGCGCCCGCCACAGGGCAGCCCGCTGCCGGCTCCGCCATGGATGTGGAGGAAACCGCTGCTGAAGCCAACGCGCCCTCCCCGGGGCATGCTGAGGCGGCAGGGCAGCTGAAAGCCGCTGCGTCCGCCGGTGGCGAGTGGTTGTCGGTGCCAGGGCTGTCAGGCGACTCTGCAGCTGCTGCTGCAGACCGCGAGTCCCAGGCGGACGTGGGCGAGCCGTCGCCGCAGGGGCTGGCCTCTGACGAGGCTGCAATGTGTCTGCGCGCCCTAGACCGCATCTGCGACTTCTCCTTCCATGTCCCCTCCGCTCGCCGCACGGTGCAGCTCGCGGCTCTATTTCTCGACCCGGTCTCCGACGTGGCGGCGCCCGGCTACTCCGCCGTCGTGGCGCACCCCATGTGGCTGCACGAGGTGCGGCGCAAGGTGCAGGCTGGCGAGTATGCCGGCGTGGCGGGCTTTGAGGCGGACCTGGAGCTTATCGCGGCGAACTGCCTGCTGTACAACGCACGGCCAGTGGAGGACGCGGACGTGCGCTTCCTCGCGGAGCGCCTGCGGGCAGAGACGCGCCGCATTGTTGCAGAAGAGCGGGCGGCGCTGCCTGCGGCGTTGGGCGAGGGTGATGCGGCAGCAAGCGCGCGCGCAGGTGGGGCGCCCCGCTCGCGCGGCCGCCCTGCGGTGGTCGGTGTGGCTGCCACTGGGTCGGCAGCGGCCGAGCGCAAGCGGGGTCGCCGCGGCTCCTCTGCGGCCGCCATGGAGACAGACGATGACGGGGCGGCCGAGGGTGCGGCGGGCCGAAGGCACGGATCTGGAAGCGACAGCGACGGCGAGAGCAGCGACGGCGCCGACGCAGGTGCCGACGAAGAGGGTGCCGTGCAGGGCTCTGCGTCTGTCGATGTCGCGCACGTCTCCAACCCCAGCCACCCCTCGGCGCTGCAGGAGCGGGTATGCGCCTACGCCGCCTTCGAGGCCGAGGCAGCCTCTGACCCCATCACGGCTGCGACACTTCACAGCATGGTGGCGGCTGCAGCACACGCCGTGTATCTTGCGTCACCTGCTCTGGCTGCCGGCGACAGTGCCGCTGGTGGCGGCGGCGCTGCGGGGGGCAGCAACGCAGCAGCGTACGCGCAGGCCTCAGCTGCAGCGCAGGCGTCCTACCGTGCGACCTCTCTCTACAGCGCTGCCCTTGCGTCACTCCTGGAGCGCCTTGTCAAGGCGGGGGCGGCTGCGCTGCTCGCAGCCGCGCGCGCACGACGCGGCGATGTTGCTGCTGCGGGCGCTGCTCTGCTGCCCTCGCTTCTGACTTCGTCCTCCTCTGCCACCACTGGCGCGACGTCTGTCGCTGGCGCCGGGGCGGGTGCACCGGTCTTCTATACGGGCGCTCTTAAGTCGTCGCGGCAGGCGGTGCGGGCTGCTCAACGCATGGGCCTGTCAGGCGTGGAGCATATGCCGGCCCCTCCCCGTGCACCAGCGCCAGAGGCAGCAGCTAGTGCTGCCACCGGAGGGGCGGCCGCAGCCGCTGCTGACGAGCAAGTGGGCCAGTTACCATTTGCCGGCCCACTCGAGGGGGCACTCCCAGCGGCAACAGCGGGTGGGGTCGATGGGGCTGGCGCTGTGCTGCCGAGCGGCGAGGCCGCAGCCTCAGGCGTGTCCGAGTCCGCTGATCAGCTCGCAGGGACAGCCGCTGAGGCGACTGCAGGCAGCGGCCGCGGGCGTGCTGCTGCCGCCGCCGCTGCTGCCGAAGCCGCCGCTGCAGCAGCCGCCGAGCTGCCGCAGATTGAGCTGGGTGAGGGGGGCAGGCCGCTTGCCGTCCCGCTTCTGCTGCCGCCCGCCGACGTGGTCGATGAGTCCGTCTCTCTGCAGCCCCTCTCGCGCGGGCTGGCTGACGCGATGCGCGGCTTCCTGGCCGGCGTGGAGGCCGCGGAGGGCGCCGCCGTGGCGGCTCGGGCGGTGCATGAAGACCTGTCTGCCCTCCCCGCCTGGCAGAAGGCGCGCCTCGCTACCGTCCGCATCGCGCTGCAGCGCACGCTGGCGGCGCGCTCTGAGCCGCTGCTGGGTGCGGGCGCGTCCAGCCGCCGCGCCAGCGCCGGTGCTGGCGCGGGCTCCCTGGTACTCGACCCAGCTGCGGTGCGCTGCGAGCTGTGCCGGCTGCGGGGTGAGACGCTGCTGCCGCCTGGGGCAGGCCCCGATGCGCTGAGAGGGACGGAGATGGCGAATGGACGCCTCACGGGCCCGCTGCTGTCCCACCCCATCGTCACGGGCAAAGCCGCCAAGGCCGCCGCCGCCGCTGCTGCTGACGACGGCCGCTCCGGCCGCCCCTCCATCTGGGTGCACGCCCTCTGCGCGGCCTACAGCCCCGAGGTCTGCTTCGACGACGAGGGGCGCAGCTACAGCGTCGCCGCCGCCGCGCGCCGCGGCCGCCAGATGCGCTGCCGCTCCTGCAAGCAGGCGGGCGCCACCATCGGCTGCTACGTGCCCTCCTGCGCCTTCTCCTACCACCTCGCCTGCGCGGCGGCCACGGACTGGAACTTCAAGCGCCAGCGAGACTACTTTTGCGCGAAGCACCGCGACGCTGCCACCGTCGCCCACTGGCGGGCGAAGGATGCCCTCGCCGCGGGCAGCGGCGCGCTGGCTGCGGGCGAGGGCGCGGGTGGGGAGGCGGGCGCGGGATACAGCGGCGGTGCCGGCGGGGAGGAGGCCGGCGGTGCCCGCGCGGAGGGGCCGCCGTACTGCTTCTGCGGCCAGCCGGACGAGGGAGGCGAGTTCGCGCTCGCCTGCCCGGGCTGCGACGAGTGGTTTCACAGCGACTGCGTGGGCATGGAGCCGGAGGCCGCTGCGGAGCTGGAGCGCAGCGGCGCGCTGGACACGTGGCTGTGCCCGCGCTGCATGAGCATTCCGGCGCGCCCGTTGCCCTCCTCCAAGGCGGCGCGCGCAGGCGCGGACTGGCGCGGGCTCGCCCTGGGGAGGGTCAAGACCTCGCGGGCGGCCACTCGAGTCGGCGAGGGGGAGGGGGGGGATGGGGACGGCGACGAGGGGCAGCCTCGACGCAGGGGGCGCCCACCCGGTCGCAAGTCTGGTGCAGGCGCCGGGGCGGGGGCGGGCGCAGGTGCGGGCAGGGCGCGGCGCCGCAGCAGCGGCCTCCCACACGCCGCGGCGGAGGAGGAGGAGGGCGGTGGTGAGGAGGAGGAACAGGCTGCAGTCGCGGGCGCGGGCGCCGCAGTGGCTGAGGCCGAGGCTTCAGGTCCTGGCCGAAAGCGCAAGCGACGAGAGCTTGAGGACAGCAGCGCTGCTGCAGCCGCGTACGGCGACGAGGCGGAGGCGGAGGCGGCTCCTGAAGCTGGCCCCGCCTCGGCAGTGCCTCGGCGCAAGCGCTCTGCTGCCCCGATGCGCATCCGCATCCGCCTTGATGCCGACGGCAACGCTCACATCACCCACCCGCCGGCCGTACCGGGCGCAGAGGCCGCCGCATGGGATGACGAGGCTGCCGGCAGCGCCGGGGCCGGCGCTGCCGGTGGTGCAGCGGATGCAGCTGGCGCTCCCGCGCACCCTCTGCTGACCGCAATCCTGCCAGACACGGGCGAGGCCGCCACAGTGACCCTCCGCCTCTCCGGCAAGCTGCTGTCGGGGCCTCCGAGCCTGCTGACGAAGAGCGTTCGGCTCAAGGCGGGGGGCGCTGGCCGGTCTGCTGCCGCCGAATCCGCCTCCGCCTCTGCCGCGGCAGGCGCGGCGCCCAGTGCAGCGACTGCCGAGGAGGCGCCTGCTGCGGCTGCTGCTGAAGAGGACGATGGAGCCTTTGGTGCTGCTGATGCAGGCGACGAGGCGGCATCCGTCGGCGGCTCCGAGCAGCCTGGCAAGGTGACCCTCCGGCTCGTCTTCAAGAAGCGCGGCGAGGCGCAGTCGCTGCCGCGGGAAGGATCAGAAGCCGGCAGCGACGACGAAGAGGCTGCTGCAGACGCTGCTGCTGCGGACGCCGCTGGACCGAGCAGCAGCGCCGGCGCGGCTGCAGCCGGCGGGTCGTCGAGCTCGGGGCGGGCGCGACGCAACGGGGCGGGCGGCGCCACGACCAAGAAGCAGGGGCAGGGGCAGCTCGAGGAGGCGTCATCGGGCATCCGCCTGCGGCTCAAGGTGCAGCGCCAGGGAGACGCTGCTGCGGCATCGGCGGCCGGAGACTCGGTGGCTGGCCGCAGGCGAAGCAGAGCCGGCGCAAGCTCGGGATCTGCGAGCGGTGCTGCTGCAGGGTTCGCGGGCGCTGTTGCGAGTCTCGTGTCTGTGGAGGGGTTGCCAGAGCTACAGGAGGCGCTGCTGGCAGGCCGCTCGGCGCACGAACGCGGCAGCGACTCGAGCAGCGGCGCTGGTGCAGCGGCGTCAGATGCTGCTGGGTCCGCGGCGTCGCCGACTGGCTCTGGAGGCAGCTCTGTGCGGCCCGAAGACCGTGGCAATAACAGCCTGTCCGGCGCAGCTCGCAGCGGCAGCGCCGGTGGCGCTTCCAGCCCCACAGCTGCAAACGGTCCGTCGAATGCTCGTTCCAAGGTCCAGGAAGACTCAGAGGCCGATGGCGAGGAAGCGGCACAGGCGGAGGAGGAGGGGAGCGAAGACTCCGAATCGCTCGAAAAGGAGGCGGGCAGCGAGGAGGAGGGCGACGAGTCCGGACCGCCAGGTGGTGGATCTCGCCGCGGCCGCGGTAAGGGGCCTGCCCGGCGGGCCCCTTCTGCCGCTACTTCCGATGACGAGGATGTCGGCAGCGGCAGCTCGGACGAGCATGAGGAGGAGGAGGAGGCAGATGAGGACGAGGAGGGTGCCTTATCGGAGGGCGACGCCAGCGACAGCGACGAGGACGGCAGCGGCGCTGCGGGTGCAGGTGCCAGGGCCGGGCATCGGCACTCTAGGCGTAGCGATGGCGACGAGGGGGAGGAGGACGGCGCAGCTGGCATGTACGGAGACCTGGAGGACGAGTGAGAGCGCTTCGTGGCCATCCCCCGCTAGCACCAACTACCCCCTCCTGGCCTGGAGGACACCTTGAGTCGCAGCAGCCAACGCTAGCGTGCCCCTCCTTGACCTTGAGCCCGCGTTTTCGCAGCGCCGCAGCAGGTAACCCCTCTGCACATCTGTGCCGACCTCTCGCGGGTGGTGCTAGCTGCGACGTACCTCATGATCGAAGCGAACAGTCCGCTTTAAGCTGATGATGCGATGGACCGGGTCTGGTACACTTGAACTGTGTATCCACTGGACGGCGTACGGGTATGCAGGCGCATCGATATCGAATCTCGAGCCAACTCGCGGGTATCGCAATCGATATATCCCATCATAACCGTGGCTGGTGCACATTGAACGTTCATTGCATGCAGCCACGCGAGCCTTTTCACATGGCGCCATGATCGAGCCATGCACGCGTCACGCGACGAAGCTTCGTAAGAGGACTCGACTTCGACAATGAGCAGAATGAAGCGACTCAAGTCCGCAGGGCACGCAACACGCTCTCGGGACTTGACGCTTCGGAGCAGAAAGTAGCAAGCTGTAATTGCAGAACGAGCACACACGAAGACGCCTTCCGCAGGTGTTCGGCTCAGGCGCTCTCACACGCTCTCGCGCTCGAATGAAAACGGCTAGGGCGCGCTGTGTACTGTCCCAGCACCCGCAGCGGCGCAGGCGCGTCTGCGAGCACTGGCCGCACAGGGTTGCGGCATCACCAGCCGTACTTGGCCTTGGTGCGGCTGCCCTTCGTGCCCGCGGTGCCGCCGCCCGCCCCGCCGAGCGCCACGGAGTTCATAATCGCCGCAGTGCTCTGCTCCAGCTGCCGGCCCAGCGCGTTCTGCGCCACGGCGTTGATCTGGTGCTTGCGCTTCTGCGCGCGCGTTGGATCCCTCGCCTCCACGGCCTCGCCCGCCCCCACGTTCCACACCTTCGTCACCACGGCCGTGCTGCGCGGGGCGCCGTGCAGGCCGCCTGCCGCCGCCGCCTGCGCAAACTGCAGCCACGGCGCACTGGCGCCCGAGGAGGGACGGATGGAGGCAGCGCTAATCTCTATCATCCCGTGCCCGCCGCTGCCGCCCTCGTCCCCGCCAGCCGCGCCTGCGTCGCCGTAGTGGCCGGTGCCGGCTGCAGGATAGGGGCCGACCACCCCGTCCCCGCCGACGTCCGCAAAGCCGTGGCTGCCGCGTCCGCTACCGCCTGCCCCCGCAGCCGCGCTCAGCACCGCGGCAAAGTCGGCGTCCCCGCGTGCGTCCCGGTGCAGCAGATCGACGCCCAGCTCCCGCCGCGCCTGCTTGTCCATGTGCATGGAGGAGGCGTCGGCTGCGGAGAGCGCGGCTGGGCCGCCATAGCGGCTACTCGACCCTGCGTGCCCCGCACCCGCGGCGCCGCTGCTTCTTCCGTGATCTGCGCGAGTGCCGCTGCCGCTGCCGTGGCCGCTGGCGCCTGCTTCCGACCCGCTGCTGCCGTGCTGATGCTGATACTGCTGATGACTATGCGAGTACTGATACCCATACTGCTGGTAAGCTGCGCTGCTGGGGCCGGCACTGCCGCCGCTGGGCCCCGCAAGCGGCACTCCATACCCCGGCGCCTGGCCGCCTCCCATGCCCGCAAACATGTGTGCGTAGGCGGCAGCGTGCCCAGGCGCTCCAGGGTACGGCACGCCGGCTGCGGTGGCGGGGAAGCCGAATCCAACAGGCGCGGAAGACCCCGCTGCCCCAGCAATTGGGTACGGCGGTGGTGGGGGCGCATGTTGCATGCCGGGTGCGTAAAAGCCTGGGGGAATGTGCGTTCCAACAGGAAAACCACCGGCAGCCATGCCGGCGCCAGCATGTCCGTAGTGGCTCGCCATAGGATGCTGCGGGTACCCACTCCAGCCGGGGTGCGGGTGCTGCTCGTGCTGCGGGGGCTGCGGCCAGGCAGAGGGCGCAGCTGCGAGGGGAGCGGGGGCACCCCCTGCGCCGGCTGCGCTGCCCCCACTCGCGCCCGCAGACTCACTTTCCGCACTGCAATCGCCCCGGACTGCGGCAGAGAGCGAAGAGCTGGCACTGCCTGCCGGGCCCGTCGGCGAAGAGGCGCTGTCGGCAGCCGACTTGGCCGCTGCAGAGCCGTTTCCCGCCCCCTGCGCACCCCCTGCCGCCATGGCCGCCGCCGCCGCGACATCTGGCCCTACGCACGTCGCGGGGCTGCTGCTGCACGTTCGTCCGTCCGTCTCCCCGCCGCCCCACGAGCACACGGTGCCGAAGGGGCTGCGGCGGTACAGGCTGCTCGCAGCGGAGCCGGAGGCTGACCCGTCGACAGTGGACGGGGGCTCCTCGAGCGCCTCCTCGCCGTCGACGCCTTCCTCCTCGTCGTCATTTTCGAGCATGCGAGAGCTGCGGCTGCCCACGCTGCGTGTACTGCTGGCGCTGCTGCTGGCTGGTCGCTTCGCTGCCGCGGCTGGTGAAGCCGCGGAGCTGGCTCTTGCGCCTGCCCCCTCTGAAACCGAGCCACCTTCAGCAGCGGGTAATGACGACAGGAGCTCCTTGCTGTGCAGAGCAACCTCTTCTGGCCCACGGCGCACTTGCCGCTGAAACAACGCGTGCGCAGCAAATCTGCTCCCCAGGTTGCGTTTCGAGGCGATTGACCCGGCAACAGATGAAGGAGCGCCTTTGCCCGCATGTGGCGCAAAACCATCAATAACATCGGCGCTGTTGATAAGGCCAGCACCATGCCCATCGTGCAACCCCGTCACGGCGCTGCTGTCAGAATCGGTATCGAGCAATCGCCGCCGCTTCTTGGACGCCACGGCATCGCCGTGTACCCCGCTAAAATCTCCACTGCCGTCATCAGCGGATTCCTCGATATCACGCCCAGTGCCCTCGCTGCCCGTTGCGCTCCCATAATCTGCCCGAGATCGGCGTGTGCCTGCAGAGCGTGCGTCAGCACAAACCCCAAAGTCTGCGTCGACGCGCCGCCGCAATTCGTCGTGGGCATCCACTCCCAATTGCTGCGCTACATCGCTGCCGTCAGAATCGGAGTCGTACGGCACAAGGGATGCCATGGCTGGTGGCCAGCGCCCAAGCCACGGGGACCTTTGGGTCTGGAAGGGCTCAGGGAAGGGCGAGCTGCGCGACCGCGGGGATGTGTCGGCGCAAAATTGACAGCGCAAAAATTCATGTATATGCGAGATGCGGTAATGAAGGGCCTCAGATTGAGCCCGCACCAGCGGCAACGCCGAAGCGCGTGCAATAGCCAGTCAGCGAGCGTCCGTCTGCGTGGTTTTGAACCCGAAAATACAGCGGACAAGGGCGAGGCGAGAGCATGTCGACTAAAAGACGTGCACTCCCACCTACGTTCCGTCGGATTGGCAGCGGGGGCTGGGGCCAACGCAGCTTGCACGCCCAGACAGCTGTTGTTGATCTGCCATCAAATCCGGGTTGCTCTGCAAATTGACGCAGTGGCGGTAGCTGTAGCGTGGCAACTCCGACTTTGCAGTGCTGGTTCCATATTTGCGCTACCGTATTGGTATTGGAGGCAGCACGTCTGACAACGGTCCACCTTCCCAATGCCGGTTCCGTGCCTTGGTGATTGGCGCGCCTGCGAGTGACCCAGGCGCAGCGTTACTGTCGATGCTGCGGTGCTTCGCTGCGCGGAGCGCAGATGAGGCTCTGTCGCTTTGAGACAGCCTGCCACCGCCCACGGTGCCCCTCCTTGCGGTTCTTGCCGCTGCGCTACTCGAAATGTGTCGCCCCGTGATCGAGACCGTGAACGAATCCGGAGCTCAGCAGATTTCTGTGGTCGCCGTACATGCAATTGCGGAGGTCGATGAAGGAGTCTGACAACCAATCGCAGTCAATTGGGATTCGTCGATGCATGCGCAAGTAGACGTGTATACACGAACAAGAAATCTTATTGGATGGTACCTTCTTGTATGAATGTACTAAGTATCCAAGATCGTGAAGCCGGGGAGCTGGCGCTACCAACCGGGCGAATCTCCAATGCGAGTTTGCGATCGGCTTCATTGCATGAAAGCGTCGATACCTGGGCAAGAGTTCAGACATATGTACCGGAGTACACCCTCAAGTTGTCCGAGAATTCTTACTGCACAGCGCTGCAGCTGCGGCGAGCTCGGGGGAACTGCGCATGCAAGCTCGCTCCCACTGCGTGAGCAAAACACAACGCCAATAGACTCGCCTCATCACTGGCAGCCGTGAGTCACAATCTACAAATTCATCTCTGCAAGTGGCAACAAGCCTCCTCCAAGCCCGAGTAGGCGTCTGAGCTCGGCACCGGCAAACTTCGTCCGCCGCGCGCAGGAAGCGGCAAGCGATGCTGCATCCCCAAGCTCAAGGGGTGGGAGCTGTGCTGCCCTCGTCTTCTGCAGTGTGCTCTTCGTGCAGCCCCGACAACGGCGACTCGTTGGCGCCGAGGAACGATGTGCGTCCAGCGGCATTGCGCGAACGGGCAGGCGTGCCAAGGTCGTGCCCGCTGCCGCCTCGGGCGTGCGATAGCATCGCATCAGCTGCAGCGGACGCCTCGCGCACCCCAGCGCCGCCACCGCCGCCGGTCGCACTTCCCCCGTCACCGGCCCCTGGTCGACTTGCAGCTGTGACATTCCATGCGCGGGCAGAGCCAGGGATGCCCAAGGCTGGGCTGGCAGGCTCAGGGCCGCCCGCGAACGACGAAGAGCGGTCAGTTCGCGCCGTCGCCTGCGGGCCGTGGAGCGCATGCTCATACACACTGCTGCTGTCGGCTGATATGGACCCATCTCCCTCGCTGGCGGCATTGCCCACCGCCCCGCCGCCGCCGCGGCTGCGACGCGCGACCCTTCCGGCGCCGGCGCCAGCACCGATACGCAGGGCGGACACAGGGGAGGGGGGCGCAGAGGCTGCGGGCGCGGCCACACCGCGCGGCGATGAGATGCCGCCCCTGCCGTGTCGGGAGCCCACACGGCCGCTGCCATCCGTGCGTGCCGATGCGTGGCCATCCGCCACCGCCGCAGGCTCTGCATCCTTGACGCCGAGGCTGAGAGAGGAGCCCTGGCGCAGCAGCTGGTCCGCAGCCGTCGGGCTGTGGCGCAGCGGCAGCGCAGTCCCCTGCAGCCCCGCCCGCAGCGACGAGTGCCGGCTGGGCGATGCGGGCATCTCGCTGTCGTGCGTGTGCTCGTCGGGGGAGGCCTCCCGGTGGTGGGCCCAGCCTGACGCGGCAGCCGTGGACCCCGTGCTCTTGGGTCTGCGTGCCGCGTACGGATCGTTGACTTCCCGTGCTGGGCTGCCGCTGCCACCTCCGTCACCGTCACCCACCCCGAAGGAAGGCGCAAAAGGCTGGGTCCCCAGCGCTGAGAGCGCGTAGGCGCCATGCTCCCCGGCCGCACTGCGGCGCGGCGCGGGTTCCCGACTGACAGACCTGGAGCCAGACACGGATCGTGCAGCCGCCTTCGAGTCCCGGCGTGGGAAGGCACCGACGGGGTACGGAAACCCAGCTGGCTTTGCGCGCCCGTGCGTGCGAAGCTCCAGCAGCTGGTTGTACACGTGCGCGTCAGGCCGCGACTTGACGGCCATTGGCTGATACCCCAGAGGCCACATCGATACGTCTGTCGCCCTGGTGTGGTCTGTGTTGCGCCCATCCCCCGCCTCAGCGGCGGCAGGCATGGAGACGCCACCAATTGCACTGCCACCGAGCACCTGGCCGCTGGCCACGCTGCCCCTGCGGGTTCCAGCCGCTTCAGCGTGCCCTGGATAGCCGGCTGGGGGGGCGAGGGCGGTGCCGTGCAGGGCGCCGGGCAGAGGGGTGAAGGTGACGCCGGGCCCCGCTGCTGCCGCCAGGCCGGCAGCGAGGCCCTGCCGCAGAGGGCTCAGGCCGAGTCGCGCGGGCTGTGCGTGGTGCGGGCCTTGCGGTGGGCTGAGTGAGCGAGCCCGCCTCAAGCTCCGGCCGCGTGTGGGCTGGGCCACAGCGGCCGCTCCACCACCCTCCAGCGGCGGCAAGCGCTTCCCGCGGCCTGGACTGCCCGTCCGCCCTCCCAGCCCCGAAACACCCCCTGGGTGCTGCAGCATGTGAGAGTGGCCCAGCGCAGATCCGTGGTGCAGCGACCCAGTCGTGTGCAGCATCTGTGGGTCAACCCACTTGTGGGGGCTGCCATCCGGACTCGGAACCACCCCGAACGGTGTCGGCACCAGCCCGTGCTGCGCGAGAATTGCGGTCGCCGCCTGCAGCTGCAGCTGCGAGTGTGACCCTGGCAGCATAACGAAAGGGCTGTTCGCAGGAAGCACGTACCCCTGCCAGGCGCCCCTGAGTTCGCTGTCGAACGCATCGGCGCCTGCCGACTCTGCAGCCTGCGCAGCACCGAAACGCACGCTGGTGGGCCGCAGCGGCTGGGCGCCCGAGGGCACGAAGCCCTGGGCTTCGGCCGTGCTTCGAAACTGCGTCGCGACAGGGCTGCCAGCGGAGGTGGAGCCCCGCCGACCGCCAGCGAGCGCCGGGTGCGGCGCAGCAGTGGGGCTGTGGTCTGTCGTCTCGGCGACTCGGCTGGGGGTGGCCCCGTGTTGCTGCGCCTGCTGCTCGATGCGCAGGGTGGGCCGCGGTCGCTGCGAATAACCGGCCGCTGCCGCCACGGCCTCTGCGTCAAGGTGCGGCCCGAAGGTGGCTCCTGCCGGCGCGTGTGAGGGGACGTGCCAGCTCGCAGCCATCTCCGCCCCCGCAGCCGCGCTGGCGGCAGCCGCAGCCGCCTCCGGCGTCAGCCCCGCTGCGAGTGCCTGGATCAGGCGGTTCACAGTCCGGCTGCCAGCGGCTCGTCCCCGACCTCTGCCGCCCGCTGCCCCGCCAGCTGCGAACGGATCTGCTTCGCTGCCGCCGTCCCCCGGCGCTGAGCTGCGAAGGTCGGCGGTGGAGCCGCCTCCCCAGGCGTCTACACTATACCCCGTGGCGGACGCTGCGTCGGAGGCGGCTGACATGCGGCCACTGGGCATAGCGTAATCGTACGAGGCAGCGGGGCCGACTGCGCCACCCGCGCTTGCAGTGTCGCCTCGGAGGGCGGCAGCGCCGTGCCCATGCGTGAGGGAGCCGAAGGAAGGGAAGCCCACAGGGGGGCGGATGCGGGCGTACTGCTCCGCATGCGGTGGGAAGGCCCCCAGCGTATCGGCGGCCTCCTCCGCGTGGCTGGCGCCTGCGTCGCTGTCCTCCGTGTGCACAGGCCGGTAGTGCTCCTCAAGCTGCTGCTCCACACCAGCCACAAAGGCAGCGGTGACCGCCTCCCGCGCCTGCCGGCGCTGGGTCTTGGGGAAGTGATGGTGGTGCTGCTGAGCCTGCCCAGCGCTGGCAGCCGCATTGGGCAGGTACAGATACCCTGCCGTGCTCTGGCCCGGGAACATATGCGCGTACCGAGCAGCGTCCCCTGCCCCAGATGCCATCGGAGCAGGCCCGCCTCTGGCGCTCAGCCAGCCTGATGCAGCGCCCATGAAGCCATGGCTGCCGTCACCAGCCAAGGGCGAGCCGGGCCCCACAGCGCCGACCCTGCCGCCCCCAACCATGCTTCGCAGGAGCGACAGGTCCGACGCCAGAGTGGCGCCGCGCAGCTGCGCGTTCTGCTGACGGAGCTGCAGCGCCAAGGCGAAGGCTGTGGCTTGCTCGAGGGCAGCCAGCAGAGGGGCGGGCAAGCGTGACGCGCTGGCCGGCCCTTCGCCCGCTCTGCCCCGAGGCGGCACCGCAGGTGGCGCTACGCGCGCCGCGTGCTTCAGCAGGGCACTCGTGCTTCCAGCTTGGTGTACAAGCAGGTATTGCGCGGTGGCGGCAGCGGCAATGGCTGCCGCCACTGACGGCGGCAGCGTTGGGAAGAGTGATGCCGCCGCAGTCGCTCTTGCCTGTGCTGCCGTCGCAGCAGCCTTGCGCGGACTGACGAAACCGCTGCCGACGCCGCCCACAGGTGAGCCAGGAGCCGGCGCGTCGGGCTCCGTTAGCGCCAGATTCACCACCGCGACACCTGCAAGCTGACGGCCGCGCGGAGAGGCGCGGGCGGTCGCCAGCAGCCCCGCACTGCCAGACGACGCCGCCTGCAGCCTGGCAACTGTCGCAGCCTCCAACAGGCACGGGGCCGAGGCTCGGCGCCGCAGAAACGGGGCCACGAACGGGACGGCACTCTGGTCAGCGGTGCGCCGCTGAGCCTGCCGCGCCGCCTGCTCTGCGCGCGACAGCAGGGGCGAGGTAAACTGCGACAGAAGGAACAGGTGCTGCTGCAAGTGCAAGCCCGCACCCGCACCCGCCCGCTGGCCCGCTGCAGCCGCCATCTGCATGCCAGCGTCCAGACCTGTGAGCGCGGCAGCGGAGAGCAGCGGATGCGTCCACTGCAGTCCCATTGTGTGCAGGCCAGGCGTAAGACGAACAGCGGGTCTGTGCCCGTCGCCACCGAAGCCGCCGCCCTCCCTCGCGGCGTCGGGGCCCGTTCGGACGACGATGAACCCGCGCGAGGACAGCGAGGCAGGCTTCAACAGCCGCCGCCCCTCCGCATCCGCCTGCCCAGCCCCATCGGCTGTGCTGGGAGCCTCGGCGCGATTCTGCCGGCCCCGCAGCTTGATGGAGCGGCCATCGGCAGCGACTTTCAGCGTAAGCTTGTCAATCGCGCCTGCAGTGGAGGCGCGGCGCTCGCCTGCTGCACCTGCCGGAAGCGCATGCAGTCGGTGCGCCTCCCCCGCTGCCGCAGCAGCCGCGCTCGCGGCTTGAGCTTGCGCCTCCGCATCGCCCGGCAGCTGCAGGCCTGCCGCAGCGCGCTCCAACGCAGCTGTAGACAGCAGCGGCACGCTGTCGCGGCGCGGCCGGCTGGTCGCAGTCATCACGCGGCCTCCGACGCCTCCGCTGCCCGAGGTCCGAGGGCGGATGTGCTGGCCGGCTCCCGCTGCAGACCCCGCCGCCATGCCCTCAATGGCCATCGGCCCATCGCCGCCGCGCGCGGTGTCTGGCGAGCCGCCCCACGCCGCAACGCCGTCCAGGCTGTTCACGGGCGCAACAGCATCGGGCTGCGATCCACGGCGCTGGCCGCTGTGCCGCGACTGAGAGGGAGATGCCGCCGCGACGGCGGCAGCCGCTGCATCGGCCGCGCCCGCGCCCATGCCTGAGCTGCGGCGCAGGAAGCCGGCAGGCATGAGGGCCAACGGCGAGCCGGGAAGGCCCCCAAACTCTGTGACGGGCAGGGCCATTGAGACGGACATCTTGTGCTTCACCTTCTTGCCAGAGGGGGAGGGTGGCGGAGGAGACGCCGCGGCAGCGCGCGGGGCCTCCGCCTGGGGCGCTGCAGCCGCCAGTGCGCTCATGAGCGTGGCGTTGCTGCCGACGCGGCGCAGCGTTGGCGAGTGCGATAAGCCGCGGGGGGAAGTCATGGCGCCGGCACCGGCCGCAGAGTCCCCCGCCGCTCCGAGGTTTGATGTGCCGTACAGCAGCTGCGCCATGTCCCCGAGGACGTGCCGCAATTGCGTGGTGGTCTCCGCTTGGATAGACCAGGCGCCGCCCGCGTCTGAGACGGACATGCGGCTGCTGCTGCGGTGCCGCACCAGCTTCACCCCTGCAGTGCTGCCGCTGCGATCGGTCAGCGCGCCGCTGCCAGCGCGCTCCCGAGGGCTCTCGCTGCCAGCGGCTGGCATCGGTGCAGGCGAGACAGAGCCAGACAACTGACGCCGCGACCGCGCAGCCAGGCCCGGTGACCCTGCGCCGACCTCCAACCCCGCTACCGCTCCGCCCTCCTCCGCAGCATCCTCCCGCAGGGCAGGCAGGGCAATGCCCCGAGCCCCGGGGTGCTGCACGCAGCGCATGAATGACTGGCTCGCCTTGAGCACGAAGGCGGCCCACCCGTCCACAGAGGTGGGGAACTCCACCCGGCCCTTGTTGCGCTCCTGCTCCTGCTTCAGCTCCGCGGCAGCCTTACGGGCAGTCTCTCTGGCCTTGGTAATCGCAGCTGTGCTCTCCGCCGCCTCTGCTGTCAGCGCAGCCAGGCGGGCCTCAGCCGCCTTCACCTTGCCCTCCGACGCCTCGGTCTCCTTGCGCAGCCCCGCGACCACCGCCTCAGCGTCCCGCAGCTTGACGCGCAGCGCATCGCGCTCAGCCGTCGCGTCACGCAGCGACTTCAGGTCCTCCTCCCGGCGCTTCGCCTCCGCTTCCTTGAGCCCCGCGAGCTCCGCGGCCAGGGCGTCTCGCGCGCGCTCCGCTGCCTCCTGCTTCTCGACTGCGGCCTGCCGCTCCACCTCAGCGCGGACGAGTGCGGCCTGGGCCTCCGCCACCCGAGCCGCCGCGCCTGCCTGCTGGCGCTTGCGGAAGTCGAGGGCGATGCGGGTGCGCGTCAGCTGCGCGGTGGAGCTCTCTCCCAGGCTCGCCTCAATGGCGGTGAGGGCTGCGAGGAGGGCGGCTGGGCTGCTGCTGGCGCTGGTATCTGCGCCACCAGCATCAGCGCTCGCAGCGACTGGCGCCGTAGGCACGGGGCTGGCGGGGACAGGGCTGCTCCCGCCGCTGGCTTTGCCCTTGCCTCCTGCCGCTGCTCCCGGCGCTCCTGGCTTGCTCGCCGCTGACGCTGCGGCTGCAGCCGACTGGTGAGTGGCCACAGCCTCTTCCTCCGAGGCGTCCAGGCGAGCAAGAGCGATAGGCGACGCGGCAGGCAGGTCGCCGGGCTTCGCCGCAGCAGCGGCGGCGGGTGCGGGCTTACCAGGGGCGGGGGCAGCGGCGGCCGCAGCCTTGCCGCCCGTGGCCGCAGCAGCACCCGCAGGGCGCACTGTCGCAGCGCCCGCACCAGCCCCTGTGGCAGCGGAAGTGGGGGCGGCACCCGGCGCCCCCCGCCCCCACGGGATGGTTCGTGATGCTGGCAGCAAGCGGGGGCCCACGCCCCCGAATGCGAGTTTCTCGAGGGCTGCGGTGGGGCTGGCAGCGCGCCGCCTGCGCCCAAACACCTCCCGCTGCGAGGCGAGTAGCTCGACGACCAGCTGCCCCGCCGCCTGCGGGTTTGCAAACACGAGCTGCCCTGCGCCGGCCGCTGCGGGCACGCTTCCGCGCACTGGTGGGCGGGCCGCTGCGGCCGGGACGGGCGAGGGGGCAGGCGTGCCCGCGGGCTTGCCGGAGCCGGCAGCCGGCACGCCAGCGGCGGGCGCTCCCGCACTTCCGCCAGGCGCAGGGCCCGCTGCCCCTCCAGCCCGCATCCCGAGCCCGGGCACGAGCAGCTGCAGCAGCGAGGGCAGGCGCAGCGCAGCGGCAGCGAGGTCTGCGCGCTGCTGCGCCAGCGCCTTTTCGCGCTGCAGCCGCGCCGCCTCGACAGCCGCCTTCGCCTCCGCAGCCTTGATCGACGCTGCGGCGTCCGTCTTCGCCTTGGCGGCCTCCTTTCGGGCCGCCTCCGCGTCTTTGCGCGCTCCGTCGACCTCCTTTCTCACCTCTGCGAGGGCTGCAGCCGACTCCGCAGCGGCCTTTTTCACGCGCTCCAGCTCTGCCTTAGCGGTGTCCGCCTCCAGCTGCGCCTTCTCAAGCCGCTCCACCGCCTTGCGCTCGCTGCGCTGCAGCTCCTTCGCCTGCGCCTCGCTGTCCTTCAGGCGACCTGCCGTGGCCTGCAGGTCCTCCTTCAGGCGCTTGTTCTCGGCCTCCAGCTCGCCCACGCGCTTGCTCAGCGTGCGGTTCTCCTCCGCCGCATCCTTCGCCTCCCCGTCCTTCAGCAGCAGCATGTACCGGCTCTCCTTCGCCTGCGCCTCCCAGTTCTCGGCGCGGCTCTCCGCTGCAGACACCATGTCCCGCAGGCTGGACACGTCCGCCTCAGCGCCTTGCAGGGCTCGCACCCGCGCCACCACCATGGCCACGAGCCGCTCCCGCTCCTCCTCCGCGTCGGGCAGCGCCGACACGCGCAGCAGCTGGTGCGTGAGAGTGCCGGGGGCGTGAACAATGGCGGTCACTGAGTCGGCGGCCAACAGAGCAGCTGCCACCGCAGCGGACCGGGCGGGGCCGCGGCTGGTGGCATCGCCATCCCTGTCTGCGGCACCCTCGTCGTGGGATGGTGTGGTGCCGCCGTGTGGGCTGGGAGGTCGCTCCCCGGCCTTGGCGGCAGGGGTGGACGGCATCTTCTTGCCCGCAAGGGATAGAACAGACCCGCGTGCCTTACCTGGCCCAGCAGCGCTGGGCGCCCTGCCGCCAGCGCCGTCCCCGTCGCTGCCGACTGCAGCACCCGCAGAGGCGTGTGAGGCGGTGGATGGCCTCCCAGCGCCCAGAGCGCTAGCTGCGCCTCCGCGGCCGATGCTGCCGTCTGACAAGCCTGCGTCCAGCGCCTGGCTCATGATGTCGACGTCCGCGCGCACGCCAGAGCTCCCCGCGCCCGTCGCGCCGACAGACAGGCCGTGCACCAGCGTGACGGGCAGGGACTCCTCGTGCAGCATGGAGATGCGCGTATTTAGCCCGATCCCCTCCCCGATGGCCAGCACGGCCTGCAGCAGGCGGTCGTTCGCCTGCACCAGTCGCCGCACCTGCGCGGCGGTGCCGCGGTACGCGAGCGTTGCGGCGTTGAGCTTCTCCTCGTACTCGCCGCGCATCGCAGCCATCTCGGCGGCGTGCCGGTCACCCAGCTGCGCCATGGCGGTTGCCACCTCCACCTTCACGGTGCGCTGCATGTCCTCAATCTGCAGGGCGACGGACCCACGCAACACCTCGTTCTCGTGCCGGTGCTGCCTGCGCAGCCACGCGATGTGGTCGCGCGCGAGGTCCATCACGCAGGTGAGGCCATCTCTGTAGTCCTTCAAGGCCGTGTCGATGGCGGCCTGCACCGCCCGGCCGGACCGCTGCAGCAGCTCCTCGCTCTGAGCGTGTGTGAGGCGCACCAAGCGGTCGCTGTAGCCCTTAACAGCCCCCGCCACGTTGGTCAGCACAGCAGAGCTCATGGGGGAGACGTCCTTGCTCCCCGGTGCAACTACGGCGCCCGCGGCTGCGAACAGGGACGCACTGGACGATGAGGCCGCGAGAGACAGCGCGACGTCGCTTGCGGAAGCGGACAGCGCTGAATGCCCGAGGGCGTCTCCATAGAAGTCTGGCGGAGCAGTGAGGAACGGGGTTGAGGCACTGCCCCGCAGGCCCGCTGCGACTGCGGCAGCCACGTCTGCTTCTGCCGGCTGGCTGACAAAGGAGCTCATTGAGGAGGAACCTGCAAGCAACTTCGCTGCCACCTCAGCGCCTCCCGCCACTGCGGATAGCGAGCTTGCCACGTTGGCAAGCGCTTGTTGTTTCGCTTTGGCGATGCGTTGCTCCTTGGTAAGGGAAAGGTCAGCCTCACGCAGGGGCTGCATACAATACAGCGGGGGAACAGATCGCAGGCGACGTTGGGGTATTTCAATTTCAGCAAAGCAGCATACCAGGAGCCAAAAGCCTGAATTAGTCGAGCCTGTCATTGAACGAACGCTCCATGGTGAGGATCCGGGGCACGACGGCGCGCCGGCAGTGTTCTGCTGCAAACACGCCCAGCGCGACCCTGATCGAAATTTGTGCCTCTCATGTCGGCATACCCAGTTTTTCAATGAAGGTCTCCTTCTGTACTCACACCTCGGCCAGGGTGTTTGAAGAACTCGGTTTGAGCGGCGTCCAGCTCGCGGCGAAGCGCGCTGGCGCTGTCGCTCAGATCCCTCATGGACGCATCCTTGACCTGGCCCAAAGCGTCTTGCATGGCTCGCCATAGCTTATCGATACGGCTCTGCAGGAACGCCTCGTCTGCACCGTCGGGCGCGGCGGCGGCACGGCGAGCGGGAGAGCTGCTGTCTCCCGTGCCTCCCCATGCCCAGTCTGTGCCGCCTGTGCGTTGTGACACGCCGATGCGTTGCGGGCTGGCTGAGCGGGCTTCCCGGTCTACCAGGGCGCTGGCAGGATGCGGCGCGGGTAAGTGGACCTTCGATGAGGACATGTGCAAGCGCACACTGGCCTCCACTTTGGCGAGGTCCGTTCTCGCTCTCGATGAGCGGGCGAGCTCGTCCACCGCCACCACCCGCTGTAGCGCCGCCATTCCTGCTGAGTAGCGCGGCGCAGCGAAGTTATTTGATATTCGCACAGTAACCTTGGCCCAAGACCACGATTACGCTCGAACCAGCGCTTGCACCGACTCGGAGGTCATAGCGTCAGGCCCGCTGGGCAGTTGAAGTTGGTGATGAGGGAGGCATGCAAACGACATTCAAAAGCGCACAACGTACTACTGCTTCTCGGATGTTGCTCGTGAGCGCGGGCTGCCGTTTCGCTGAAAACAGCTGCAACGTCTTTCATGCAATATTCATAGGCCACATACGAAGGGACGACACAGCGAGTTTGGTCCTGCCCAACGACTATGTGACAAAGGCGGCCCGACTCACGGTTTGGACAATGTGCGCCTACTTGTTGTTTTAGAGCTGATCGACGAACTCTCTGCGCGATGCGCCTCAATCTGGAAACAGCGGTGGTTGGCGAGCGGGTTGTGCTGAAGCCATACCGCGCTGCCTTCGTGGCACGGTATCATGCCTGGATGGAAGATCCCTGGATTCTCGGTATGAAGCGCAGGAGACAATGGCTCAAGAGTCTCTTCCGCCGACTGCAATTGGCACGAGCGGTTCGCCGATTTCCCCACTTGCCTGCCCTCGTCATGCAGAGATGACGGCATCGGAGCGTCTGAGCATCGAAGAGGAGTACACAAATCAGAAGCTGTGGATTGAGGACGAAAAGAGTGCGTGCGCTGATGGCACCTGTGTATCACGGTGCACAACTCTCCACCAACACTCAATTGGCAGAAGGCTTCCGCTTCTCGACCCACCCACTGCAGAGCTCACATTCTTGGTGTTTGAAGGCACCGAAGCGACTCTGGGGTCAGAGGAGTGTTTACCAGTTCCAGAGGCGAGCCCCAGCGAGCTGGCAGAGCAGCTGAGGGGCATTTGCGGCGACGTGAACATCTTTATGTGCGACCCTGATCACAGCGAGGACTATGCGGAGGCATCCGGCGCAATCGCTGCGGCTACCGCCAGCGCGACCGATGGCAGCGCAGGGGATGCTGCGCGCTCAGGGCCGGGCAGCGACCCCGTGACGGCGGAGATCATGGTCATGATTGCTGACGGGGCGTATCGGGGCAAAGGACTCGCCACGGAAGCCGTCTGCGCGATGATGCGCTACGGTGCGTTGCATAGACCGAGCGATTTGCTAATTCCTGCGGTGGTTCGGCTTCCACATTGCCGTCCTTTGCCGGATGTGGGTCGCAATGTCAGACTCGATGACATCTCCTTTCGCCTGCTGTCCGCTCGCTGCAGGTATGGAGCATTTGCGCATTTCCACGTTCGTGGCGAAGATAACGGATTCGAACGCCGCCTCCATTGCGCTGTTTGCGAAGCTGGGGTTCATCGAGGCCAAGCGCATCGCCGCGTTCGAGGAGGTGCACATGGTGTGCGGGCCGGCGCAGGGCCTCCGAGAGCGGGTCCACGCGATCACCGGCAAATCTTCGTACCGCGAACACAAGTACACGTGGGACCGATGATGTGATGAGTGCAAGGAAATCTTGCATTGGTGCGTTCGTATACGCGCGACGGTGTGAGCAGCGCGGCTTCAGAAAATTGAAACAGCTGGAAGAGCACAAACCTGCCGCGCAGGGATCGTAACTTCCAGCGCCCGGCTGCGAATTGGGCTCCTTCTGCCATTCGTTCATCCGGCAACACCGCGCTCGGCACCGCCAGGCGCTATCTGCGAATCTCGATGGCGTCGATCTGCGTGAGCTGCGGCACCAGCCGCTTGAGCTTGATGCGGTACTCCCACTCCCGTGCGATGGGGTTGTGCTCCAGGTAGACCACGCCCAGGTCACGCAGGGCCGCCAGCTCCGCGACGCCCGTCCAGCTCGCGATGCGGTTGTAGCCGAGCTGCAGACGGAGGAGCGCAGAGGGACGGGCAAACGCACGAGTGACCGAGGCATCATGGGAGCGGAATAGGCGGGAGTGCGAGACGGAGTGAACCATAAATCACGACTGCTGGCCGGAACCGAGCTTTCTTTGGGGGTAGCCTCGTGACACCCTAGCATGGCAGATGTGCGGCAAAGGAGGTTCGCCGATGCCTCTCCTGCCCTGCCTTGCGTCTCACTCTGAGCTGCTCGGCCGTACGCAAAATTCCTTCGAACCGCGCAGCCCGCGGCTCGGCCGAAACGCACCCAGAGGTCTGTGAGCGCCGTCAGCTCGTGCACTCCCTCCACCGCCTCCAGCTGGTTGCCCGTCAGGTCCAGCGTGGTCAGGCGCTTCAGGTGCGCCAGGCCCGCCACCTTGCGCAGGCCGTTGTGCCCGAGGTACAGCTCGCGCAGCTCCACCAGCGCCTCCAGCCCCGAAATCTCCTCCAGTCGGTTGCTCTGCACGTCCAAGCGCTCGAGGCGGGTCAGGCTGCTCAGCCCTTCGATGCGTCGGATCTTGTTCTTGCCGAGCCACAGCTCACGCAGGTTCACCAGCGCCTCCAGGCCCTCGATGCGCCGGATCTTGTTGTTGCCCAGGTCCAGCTTCGTGAGCGCCGTGCAGTGCTGCAGGCCGAGCGAGCTGCCGATCTTGTTTGTGGCCAGGAACAGCGTCTCCAACTTGCCCAGTCGCTCCATGCTCTCGATGGCGCGGATGCGGTTGTAGCTGATGTCCAGCGTCTGCAGCTCTGTCAGCTCCTCCAGGTCCTCCAATTTTTCGATGCGGTTGTCGTACAGCTCCAGGTACGTCAGTGCCTTGGCATACCGCACGCCAAGCATGCGGCGCACCAGGTTCGACCGCAGGTTCAGCGTCGTCAGCTTTGTGCATCCCTGCAGGCCGTCGACAATCGTGACCTTTTGACCCACTGTACCGACGTGCTCGATTGACTGCAATGGAAAGGAAGTTGACATGGATTTGGGAAGCGAATTGAGGAGCTGGGAATCCGCGAATTGAACACGCACTGCGCAGCAGTGGTGCATTCGCGCAGTCCAATTTGGCCAAATCAACGTTGTTCGCTGTGTAGACTGCGTTGGTGATAGCCAAGCCATTGCTGCGCCGCGTAGAGTTGCAATCACATGTCAGTGCCTCATGACAACAACGAACTGCTGATGTCCTGATCTCGCCGACGTCAAATTCGAATTATGCTAGTTTGCACCCACGCACCTCAACGTCGGCGTTGACAGTAGTCACATCGGCAGGGAGCACAATCCTGTGCGCGGGGTCGTCGTCGTCGTTGTCTGGCTCCTCTGCATCGGAGCCAGCACCGTCGTCCTCATGGTGATGGTGATGATGGTGGTGAGCGTGCCCCTCTGTACACTCGGCGGCGACCACAACATGACGTGCAGCGCCAGCGCCTCCTCCAGCGACGGGCGCGTCACTCGTCGGGGCGGTCGCCGCAGCAAGCGCGGAACCCTCGCTTCCCACAGCCGACTCCTGTTCTGCGGACATGCCGGTTGTTGCAACGGATATTCCGACACAATAAGCAATTCAGCCGCAGCGACACGCTTTTAAACATTTCAGACGACCAAAAGTTTCGGTTCCCGTTGCGACGTCGCAGATATTTGCCGAGAAACGCTGCTACCAGCTTCATCCACCGTGTTGGACCAACTGAGGCCACCTGGGTGGTCGCGAATCGAGCTCAGTCGAACAACATGGCACGCGTCGACTCGCCAATCGCAGACTGTGGGTAGCAACGCGTCGCATGCTGCCAAGCACAACTGCAATCCGAAACGGAATCAAGCACAGAGCGGATGTGGAGGCCGCTCAGTTGGCCCGGCTGAGAATGCTTACCGTAGGTAGTTGTGATGCAAAAGCCGAGCCCACGCCGCCTTCCTCGAAGCTCGAAATCATGCCACCTCAAGTGCTCAGACGTGGTCATCGCGGGGTGCCTCAATGGCACAACGTCACTGGCTGCCCAACGATGAGGGATCCCCGTACCAGCGGAAGACTTGCCGGAAGTGGAGTTGGAACACGTGCACAGTTGGGCGGTTTTGAGTTCTTGCTCACTGGCCAACAATGACCTTAATCGCCGTGTGGCGGCCCCCAACATCGCTGATTTGTGAAACACTCACGACATAGAAAAGAGAATTTCGCATGGCTGTGCGCCGAGCTGTGGATGTGCCTTCATCACAATATCCGATACTCCAACCGGTGCTGTGCTACTGGGCACATTGATTCCACCGGCTCAGGCTGCTTGTGGGCCCTCCAAACTTGCTGAAATGTGGGCAGGTGATCCCCCAGCGCGCACCAGGAGAGGTTCGGTTCCAGCTCACTCAGTCTGAGATTGGCCGCAAGTGCCATCAAACAGATGTAGACCAACTTCGTCCCATGCCAGGTGGCAGGTCTTGATTTGTCTGACAAAACAGAGTGACCCACAGTCAACTTGAACTCGCGCCCGCTCCAACTCGAGCACGCAAGGTCCAGCGCGGCCTTGTGGCGGAGGTATAGAATGCAAGATAACAAGAAAAAGCGTAATGTGTCATTTTGGTGCGTTCGAGTTGAACCGGGAGGGACAGCAGTTGTAAACTCGGGGAACATCGTTGAAGTGCAATCTGTGCGCGCGCAGGTGAACCAATGCTGTTGATGACGTTGAGAAGGGCCCGTCCAGAGCCCAGTGATTCACTCCCAGTGTCTCTGCCCGTTCTAAAGCTTCCATCTCACCGCGGCGTGCAGGAATCGCAGGCATGTGGCCCAGACACACCTGCGTCGACGCGGTCCGGCACACCAGTCAGTATGCCCGCTGTGGTGCACTCGGCAATGAGCCGTTGCCGAACGCTGCGAGAGGCGGCAAGGCCGGCACAGATGGACGCCTTGCCCTTGCGAGGAGGTGTGCCTGCAGTGCCCCACGCCTCCTCCGGCCACCACACCCCGGCAGCCACATCGCCGCGCGCCACAGACAGCGCCATCGCAGCCATTGCATCGGCAGTGCAGGCGGCCGTCTGAGGGTGGTAGTACGTGCTTTTCAGCTGCACCACGTCATCTTCTTGGTGTGAGATTGCGCCACCGCCTTCGCTCACGCGTAGGTCGCCGCTCCTGACAGCGCTCGTCATGCGCGCACCACGGTTTCCACTAACAACTATGTGCATCGCCAAACTCTCGCCCACCAGCCAGTCAGCGGCTTTGATGTAAGGCCCGCTCCACCAGATAAGGCGGTTGATCCAGGCTGTATCGTGCAGAACCCAGGGCGCGTATTGAATCAACAGGCGCGTCGCTGTATTCCACAAGTCAGGCGCGGTTGCAAACCGAGCCGAGACGCTCGGAATGGCGAGAGCCCGGTGGCATGTGTGGGTCTCGGGCAGGTCGAAATAGTACGTGCTTCGGGTGCCCACCGGGGCTGGGAACGCGATGCGGCACCTCTCATCGAACGCGACCTTGGGAGCGGGGACGCCGCCCTCATACATCACGGCAGGCTCAGCAGCGATCATGAAGGTGGTGGCTAGCACCGTGGGACCGGTGCCGCCCGTGCCTGCGACGAAGTAGTCGAGCTTCAGCTCCTCGGCGTCCACGCCGTGTTCGTGGAGCTGCAGCACCAGCTCCGCAGCGATGACGTTTGACAGCCCCGGGAACACGCCTCCTGTTGTCACGCACGCCACGCCGCGAGCAAGCGCCTCTTCGTGGTATTCTTTGGCTAGGCAGCTGAATGAATAATCATCACACAAATCAACGTAGCGGACGCCGCAGTCAATGGCCACGCGCACGGGGACGGCTTGCGCCTGCCGCTGGAAGGGGCCTGCGCAGTTCACAAGCACGGTGGCTTGAGAATCACGCAGGGCAGCGGCAAGTGCATCGCCGTTGTACGCATCCGTTTGGCAGAACGAGATGTGCGCAGACGCGCCAGGGGGAAGCTGGCTGGAAATCCACTCGGCCGCCTCTGCACCGCGCTGTCCATTTCGCCCCCCGAGAATAACACGCGCTGCGGGCTCAGAGCGTAGAATACCCGCTGCAGTGCTGCTGCCAATCTTGCCCGTCCCTCCAAGGATGAAAATCACGAGCGTGCCTTGGCTGGTTTGACGGCTGCCGAAGCCATGATGGTTGAGCGGGGTCGAGTCGCACCCGCCGTTTGCCTCCAAACGCGCGAATCAGGCAGCACAAAGGCAAGCAAAGCAAGCTTTACGTTGGCTTTAGCACAATGACGCAGCAGAGCAGACATAATCTTCGGGACAAGGAGCTAGAAATCTTGCGCGGCTCTGCAGGGTATTCATAAGCCATTTGCGTGGCTGAGGTGCTGAGCGCGGAATCAGCAACGGAGCGTCCATCATCATGTATTCCTTCAAACCACGCGTCCGTTGTGAGGTGTGATGTTGAGCGTTTGTGACCTGCATGCCCGTACATGGAGGTGAGGCGGCTCGGGCTCTCGCAGCAAGCGCTTCAGGTTCCAGCGACCTCGTGTGGCGCGGCTGCAGCGCAGCTGCGGCGGCCTGCGCCCCACGCATATGACACGTGAAGCAGGCGGAGTGGCGACGGCTCCACCTTCGGGGGGCTCGGCTCCAGCATCAGCGCCCCTCGCGGGCCCAGAACCTCCACCACAACATCTCAGAGTTGCTCCCAAGCCGCTCGGCGACTGGCGCTGCTTCAGCGACCCGTTGGTGAAAGACATCACGGGATTGGCTGTTCATCTGGCTTCGGGGGAAATTGTTGCGGCCGATTACAAGAATGGGCGACTGCTGTGTTTCGACGACGGGGAGATGAAGACATTTCGCTTCTTGCCGTTTGAGCCGCATGCCTGCGATGAAGACGAGGAGTCAGGCGCCGTGGCCCGCCCCCTGAAAGTGGCGGTAGATCCCAGCCCCTGCGGTCTGCTGTACGTTGTGGTGTGGGGAGTTCGCCGAAGCGGGGGGTATCACTCAGCATCGCTGTACGTGCTGAAGCGCAAGGACGGCGCCTTCGTGGCGAGGATCGCCATGCCCGATCGCCTCATACTGCGCGTGGGCGTAGATACGCTCTCAGCGGACGTGTACGTCGTCACGTCGCCAAAGGTAGACGAGCCGCCGATGCATCATGTGGTAGTGCTGGCAGCGGGCTCGCTGAACGTCAAGCGCATTTTCGCGTCTCACGTGCCATACACCGGGAAAACGGGCATCGGCGTGACCACAGACTTGGAGACATCGAAGCTGCAGCTCACGGACCAGCGCGGCGATGTGTATACGTATTCTTCCGACGGCGCGCTGATAGCGCGCTGGACACCCACTGACGCGCTGACAGGGACCGTCTGCTTGTCTGACGGCCTGTGCGCCACGTACGACAGCGCTGGCCAGCGGTTCGACGTTCGCGAAACTCTCTCTGGGCGCTGTCTGCTGAAATGGTCGCCAGACAGCGACAGGTCCGTCCATTTTGAGAAGCCGCAGACGGCGTGCTACAACCCACTCACGGGCGAGCTGCTGCTGTCGGTGACGTACCGCGGCGAGAGCGTGGTGGCGGCCCGGAGGCTTGGCCACGTGAGCGTGGAGGCAGGCTAAAAGCTTATCGTCGGCAGAAGCAGCCTGGGATTGACTCGGGCCTTCCGCGAGTGCTGAGCTTGTGCTATCAGAGTGCTCGTGTTGACTCTCTCTGAGACAACGCCTTCTTGATCCGACAGTGGGCCACCCCCCATTTGGCTCGCGATATTGCATGTGATGCAGCAACGAAAGTTGAGTGTGCGGGGGTTTGCATGCGCCGCTGTCCGCCCTTCTTGTGAGCGATGAGGGCATTCCTGCAGTCCGCTTGCCTGGAGGGTTGAAAAAGTCCGCGCCCCGTATACGCAGTCTGATCTTTTCGCGCGCCGAATGCGCACACAGCGGAATTCGAGTCGTGTGCTTTCCAATTTGACGTCATCAAAGTCGAAACGACGACTGAACGTTCAGTGAAGGCTATCCCGATGGGCCATGGTACGCTACAAATCGCTGCCTTGCGATATCCGGACGCTGATCTCAACACCAGTGGTGTGACTTCCCATCGCCGCGATTGTCGAACGAGCGCAAATGTAAATCATCTAGCTCGCACATGGCTGCCGTAGTCAGGAGACACAGACGCAGAGGGCGTGATCGACAGATCGCAGACATGAAGCGTAAAGGCGTCGGGCTGCATCGCGCCACAGCCCGCACATGTGGAGGCTTTCCATCAGGCGCGGCTCAGGTGGGAAGTAACGGTGGAAACATGCAACACGACACGAGGAGGCTGCTATGCGGCAAGCCTCACGCGCAGCAGCCCACGGGAACACAGGGGTCCGGCGCGCGTGCGGAGGAGCGGTGCGACAGCTGCAGCTGCGCTGGGCAGAGGAGCGGTGCCAGCGAGGTCGCATCGTCGAACCCCGACAGCCGTGAGGTGCAGGCTGGCGGGAGGGGTGGTGGGGTATGCGGCGGGTCAGGGTTGTTGTGGGGTTGGCTGCTGACAGACTCTAGCGTTGCGGGTGCGCAGGCGCCCTACCGGCGCGCAGGCATGTCGACGTACGTGTAGGCGCCCGCGCTGCCGGGGGCGGGGCCGGTGGGCGCGGGGGGCTGCACGAAGGCTGCCCCGTTGCCCACGACCCCGAAGGGCGGCAGGGGGCCGGGGGCACTCGCGGCCACGGGCACGGCGGGGTAGGCGTGCCCGTACGTGGCGGGGGACATGGCGTGCGGCTGCGCGTAGTGCCCGTACGCGCCCGCGTGGCCGCCGCCGGCGCCGTGCACCGCCACGCCGTGGTAGACGGGCACCTGCTGCTGCTGCGGCAGGTAGATCTGCGGCTGCGCCTGCTGTTGCTGCGCCTGCTGCGGCGGCGCCGCCAGCGGGTTGTGCGCCGCCGCGGCGTTGCCAGCTGAGGGCGTGGCTCCCATCTCGATGCCGACCGTGTTGCCGCCGCTGCTGCCGCCCTCCTCCTCCACGGGGGCGTAGGCGTAGGCGGTGCGGGGGCGCACCAGCGTGCCCACCATCTCCGCGCCCGTGCGCAGCACGCCGCTGACGGCGCCGAAGAGGCGGGAGCGGCGGCCGTACGGCTGCTGCTGCTGCTGCTGCTGCAGCGGGAACGCGTCTGCAGCGCCCGCGGAGGCGGGCACGGGGTGGCCGGTGACCATGGGCACGGGGCTGGCCAGAGGGACGAACCCCTGGCCGGGCACGAAGCGGTAGACGGGCTCGGGCTGCTGGCCAGCCGCCACGGCGGGCGGGACAGCGCCGCCGCTGCCGTCGTGGCCGCCGGCGGGGACCGCCACAGGCACGGCCGTGGGCACGCGAGAGGAGCGCTGCAGCCTGCGCAGCGCGTCCTGCTGCACGAACCAGGGGTGCGCCGCCAGCTTGCGCGCGGTGGCACCCGCCACCAGCAGCAGGCTCGCCGCGCAGGCGAGAATGACGGAGCCGATGGCCAGCATCGCGGCGCCGCCCGAGCACACGCTGTCTGCCATGCGCATGAAGTCATCGTACGTGACGCTGTCAGCCCACGTCGCCAGCTGCATCAGCAGCACCTGCTCCGTCGGCACGCCGTCGTCATCGTCGTCGTCCTCCTCGTCGTGGCCCTTCCGGGAGCCGTCCTTGCTGCCGGACGCCTTGCCTGCAGCGCCGTACTTGCGCGCCCACTCCTCGTCGTCCTGCGGGCGCCCCTTCTTGTGCTTGCCGCCCAGCAGGCCGCCGCTGCCCTCGGCGTGGCTGTCCGCCTCCTCGTGCCCGTGCTTGCGCGCGTCCAGCGGGTGGCCCTCCGCCGCATCCTCCAGCAGCAGGCGGCGCATGCCCGGCAGGCGGTGCACGCGCCACACGCCTGCAGGGGCGAAGGCCTGGGCCGCCCTGTCGGAGGGCACGGCAGACAGCCCGTCGGCGTCGGCAGCGTGGCGGGGGCCGAGGGCGCCCTCTGGCAGCGGCATGGGCACGGGGACGGGCTCCTCCACAGGCGTCATGGGCTGCACCTCGCCCGCAAACACCGGCGGCGGCGGCGCGTCTGCCGCGGTGTTGAACACGGCTGCATCGCTCGCCTGCTGCACCTCGAAGGGCGGCGGCGGCGGCGCGTCGAAGCGCTGCCAGTGCACGACCACGTCGGGGGCGGCGTCGGCCTCAGGTCCGCGGGGCCCTGCGGCGGGGCGGTGAAAGAAGGCCCGCATCGCGCCCCGCAGCAGGTCCAGGGCCCCGCGCAGGCCGTGGGGGCGGCCGAAACGGCTGTGCGCTGCGCCCTGCGCGCCCGACTCTGCGCCCCAGCTGCCCTCAGCGTGCTGCCCCTCGCCGCTCACGCGGGCGTGGTGGTGCCCGTTCCTTGCGCGGTGCTTGTGGTGCTTAGAAGCCTTCCCGTGGCTGTGCTCGCGGTCGTGCTCGCTGTCCGCAGCGTCGTCGCCGCTGCGGCGCTTGCCGTACCAGCGCCCGTGCGTGCGGTGCGCCCAGAAGTGCGGGGGCACCGAGGAGGGCGCCTCTGCGGCGTCAACGTCCGTGTGGTCAGCATCAATGGAGGGCTCCGGGACCACGGCGGGCAGAATCACCGCGTCGGCAGCAAAGTCCGCGTCAGCGGGCTGCGGCTGCTTGGGATCCTCATCGTCAGCCTTTTCATCTTCGATCGCCAGGAACGGGGGTGCGCCGCGCCACAGCAGGCCCCGCGGGCCGTGCGCGCCGCGGAACGGGCCGTGCGCAGGGCCCTCCGCGACTCCGCCCGCATGCGAGGCGTGGCGGGGGGCGTGCAAGCGCTGCACGAAGCTGTGCAGGCGCTGCAGCACGCCGCTGACGCGCGGGGCCATCCAGCGCAGCACCGCGACCTTGCGGCACACGTGCGGGCGAGGGGCGAGGGGCTGGATCTCATCGCCCTCGAACTGCTCGTCGCCAGCGGGCTCCTGCTCCCACTGCGGCGGCATGTCACCGGACAGCTGCTCGCCACCGGCCCACGCGGGCGCGAAGGCGTCGCTCAGGTCAGCGGGGAGGTCGAGGTCTGCGGGGAACTCTGCAGGGAAGCCGACTCCGCCCTGCGCCAGCTGCTCCTGCTCCTGCTCTGGCGTCAGCTTGGTGTCGGGGGCGTCGGGGCCCTTCGCAGACTGCTCCTCCGCGGCGGGCATCGCCGCCATGCCGCGGCCATGACCGGCGGGGCGGCGCGGCTGCGCGGCGCGTGCAGCTGGCGACGCGGCAGGAGAGGCTGCTGCCGGGGACGACGCGGGGGCGATACGGTTGCCCCCCGCAACGGCAACGGCTGCTGCCGCGGGAGAGACCGCTGCGGTTGAGTTGGCGGCCCACGCTTCCAGCTGCGCCTGCAGCCCGGAGGGCGTGAAGTTGGACTGGCGCACGCTGTCGAAGAGCTGCCACGTGGCCTGCGAGCACTCCTCGTCGCAGGCGCACGACACCACGGGCGCGCCGATCACGAGGGCGACGATGCCGCCCACCACCAGCAGCACGCCAAAGCACGTCTGCCAGCAGGAGAAGCAGCGCAGGTGCGTGCGGTTCGGCTTCGCGGTGGCCTGCAGAAAGCGGCGGGGCGGGAAATTGGCGGGCCATTGATCGAACGGAGAGCGGCGGAAGGGCAGACGACAGCTGGAGTATATCGAGTAGCGACCATTCGCTCGGTTTGCAACGCAACCACACAATTGCAACCAGCGTCAGCTTCTTGAGGAAGCCGGAACGCAGCCATGTTACGAGAAGGTCGAAGTGATGCGGGCCGCACCGACACCGCGCTCACCTTGAATGCAAGAATACTCGTGATTGCCGTGCCGATCGTCAAAATTCCAATGTTACCAGCTGCACAAGGAATCGAGACCAAAGTGGCTCGAAAGGAATGTTCCGTAAGCCTGCGTGGTGTGTGGGTGCTGGCGTTTTTAAGCAAATGCGTCGTCCGAGGTGCAAACTCACTGAGCAACAAAAGAATGGCCAGAACAAACACGGCTGATGCCAACACCTTGACCCTGCCTAGCAGGCGCACAGGCACGTCGAACGTCGGAACCACGCTCGCGGGAGCGGCGCTCATCTTCCGTGTGGGCCACTCCCAGGCCGGAATGCGCGTCTGAGTGGTCTCACGGGTGAGGTATCAAAAATTGAGGGCGTTTCTTAATTGTAGGCGGAAGCTGTAATGGTTTATTCCGGGGCCACGCAGCACGCAGTGGCGCACCTCGTGTGACGGGTCGGTATTTGTGTCGTTTGACAGACACACGGATGATGTGCACACTGTCGTGTGTTTTCGTGTAACACGTCGCGCTCGGGCGCAAACAGCGGTGCTGGCTGCAAGAAATTAGGGCGGTTAGCCTTTATGGCGCTCCTTGCTGCCTGCTATCGTGTTGTTCTGAACGCCATCGGCCATTCAACCTGCTGTGACCCTACAACCGCATCATTGCTCGCTCTCCTGCCTGCGCCACGCGATGGCTCGGTTCGAGGAGGGCGCTGTTGTTCTGGCCTCACAAGGCGTGCGTTTTTGGGAATCTAAGGTGAGTAGCAATCCGTGTACTTTGAAATGAGCGCCAATCTTGAGCAATACCGGCTGCGCAACCGCTGCGTGGGCTCCGCTGCGAATGTCCTGTAGATCCTATCCCACCCGCGGAACGATAGGCGCTCTCAGCTGCAAGTGCCATGTATAGCTTTGGCCAACGCGGCAGTCTGTGACCTCGCTTGCTCTACGTTGCAGGTGCTGAAAGTCCAGAGCATTGGCGGCGTGGCTCAATATCTCGTTCATTACCAGGGATGGAACAAAAAGTTTGACGAGTGGGTGACCGACGATCGGGTGATGGAAGCCACCGCGGAGAACATCAAGATGGCTCAAGAGATGCGGGCAAAGGCTGACGCGGAGGAAGCGACCCGCAAGAAGCAGACTGGCGGTAAGAAGAAGGCTGCGGCTGGGAGCGCTGAGGTCGGCGCGGCAGCTGGCGCGTCTGCCAGCGCCCTCTCCGGTGAAAAGCGCAAGAGCGTGGACGTTGTCAAGGAGACGGTGAGCCAACGAGCCGGCACCGTGGTCTGGGAAGCAAATCAACAGCGTTGGTGTCGCTCCTGGATTTGTGCCACGGACTGCGTTTGGCGGGCCGAAAGGCGGCACGAGCGGCCTGGGTCTGAGCTCCTCATTTACTGGTGACTGAGTCTAGCAGCTACTCAGCTCACACGCTGTGGCTATTTGACGGTGTCCTTCCCGCGATGCAGGAAGAGGATCCTGCGCAGGCTCCGCAGGGGTCAGGGCCGCTACTCAAGTTTACAATGCTGCCGCCCCTGAAAAAACAATTAGTTGACGACTGGGACCGTGTCGCACGCAGGTAAGCGCTGTAGCCTCTACCGCAGTACACGCCGAGTTTCCGTAATCCGCAGACACCTACCAGCGTTGACTGGGACCAGTCCTGCCGCTGCCGTCGTCCTGCCCTGGATGTGCAGCAACAAGCTGGTGCAGGTTCCCAAGCCAGCGGGCTTCCACACCGCAGGCTCCACTCTTGACGCGTACAAGCTGCACCTGCACCAGAGCCAGCAGGTCGGCAGCGGGTCCATGGCGGCGGCTGTGTCGCCAGCAGCCCCGAGCGGGAAGCGGAGCAGAAAAGAGGCCGACGGCGAGGGTGCGGGCAGCAGCTCTGCCTCCTCGTCTTCCGCAGCCGCTGGGGCGAGCGGTGCAGCCGGCAGCGTCTATGCGACGCCCGAGTCGGTGATCGCAGCGCTCAAGCCGTTCGAGAGGGCAGCGACGGTCGCCGGTGTTAAGGCAGCCCTCGACGCGATTGACGGTGCGTTATGGCAGTCCACACCAAGCGACGGGGATGGCAGCGTAGACGCAGTGTGTGGTGGCCACCGACGGCGGCGCTGGGTCGAGTAGCGATGACGATCGCTGCGGGTGGTGTCGTGTCCGACAAGCGGCGCAGGCTCCTGATCGCAGGAGCAGGGCAAGCGTCACTTGACTGCCGTAGGCGCTGTCAGGTGGGCGATCAACCACCGGCCTCGTGTGAGCGTCAGCAGGCCACACCAAGTCCAACGAAAGCAATGTGGCGGCTCACCTCAAGGCATCTCACTCGTCACATGACCGTACCCACCGCTTTCGTTTCCCTTGCCGCAGGCCTGCGCCTCTACTTCAACCGCGCCCTGCCCATGTATCTGCTGTACCGCTTCGAGCGCGTCCAGTTCGATGCGTGGCACAGGCTGACACACTCGGCTGCGTACAAGAGCGCTGCCGATGCAGGGACCAGCCCCAAGCCCGATGACTACGCGTCCGTGTATGGCCCCGAGCACCTGCTGCGCCTGTTCGTGAAGCTTCCCGAGCTGTTGGCCCACATTACGCTGACTGACGACGAGGCCAAGGTATTGCAGACCACTGTGAACGATTTTCTCAAGTGAGTGTCGCTTTCCGGGGTTGTGTTGTCGCTGAGGCGGCGCTGGCGAGACTTCCCGACATTCCCACCCCGCCCCCCTCACTCCCCACTCCAGGTTCCTTGCCAAGCACAGCGCCACCTTCTTTCCGCGAGACCACACTTTGAACTACAAGCCCGCGAATGACGAATACAAGGCCGCCTGGGCTGCGAGCAACGCCGCTCCTGGCGCGAGCGGAAGCAGCGCGGGCGCAGGGCGGCCCAAGTCCGTCAAGGACATGGATCCTCGGGGACTGCTCGGGTTGCCGGCTGCGTGGCCGACCGCGTCTGCTTCCTCGGCTGCGACCGCTGTCGCCAGATGACACGCAGCGTCACACGCTCCACGCGCCGACTCAGCTGCGGAGTGCGGCGCTGCCCGCTGCCTCGAGGCCGCTGCAGCTGACGACTGCAACGAGGTCGCTGCACCTCACGTTCTCAAGTTGTGCGTGATTTGGTATCACGGCTTCACCTGGTCAGCCCGCATCGTGATTCGACGTTGCTGGAAGGTTTGGCAAGAAAAGAGCCAATGTAGAGTCGAAACTGGCTTCATCAAACCGTCGTCTCGCAATCGATATTATGTGCAGGCGTGCCGTCGACGTCAGAGGCTCGCAATATTCCTCTGTCCGCTGGTTTGGCGACAACCGCGCAACAAAACCTTTGGTCGCACGGTGTCAGCCCGCCCATACCGCGAGATCAAGCACAAATCATTTTGCCCACAACACATTGAGTCGGCAGGCGCAGACCAAGCGCTGCCGCGTCGGTGCACCGGTCACAACGGCACGGACGGTGGCGCAGCCGCGGCTGGCGACCAGCAATCTTAGACACTCCTCACGAGGTTGACCATCGCAGCCATGGCCACTCCGCGGGCCCTCACGCTCACTCTGCTGGAGCTTAGTGAACAGCAAGGCGAGGATGTCGCAGGCATTGAGGCGTTCGTTGCTCGCCTGAAACCAGTGCTGCCGCAACTCCGGCTGTTGTTTTCGCTGTGGGAGGTCGAGGACGGGTCGCGGCAACCGGGCATGGTCAATGCCGCCCCGTCCGTTTCCGGCACGCAAGCCCCTCTCGTCGCTGATGTGGCGTTTCTGCTCCGGCTGCCAGTCCAACACGCAGCATTCCTTGTGGCGGAGGCAGGGTTGCAGAGCAAGGCTGCGCCGTCCTTCGCGGATGTGGAGCGAGCGCTGGCAGAGTACTCGATCCAGCGCCTCGGCGCGATCCACTTGCTTATTTCGTTGTGCCGCTGCTCGCTGGGCGCACCAGGGGCTCCCGAGCTCTCTGAAGCCATCCGCGACCTGTTGCTGGAAGCATTCGCTGGCGACGCGCTGCTCGATTTTCGGGACCGCCTGGAGCTCGCCTTCCGCCGCGCGCGCGAGGTCAACGCGCTGCCGTGCCGCGAGCACAAGACGGAGATGCTGCCCGGTCCCTTCAAGCTCAACATCGGCATCATCGCGCCCGCCCCGGCCATGGAGGGGCTCGAGGCGCAGCACTGCCTGGCGAAGCTGCGCGAGCAGGCTGCCCTGCTGGAGCTGGCGCACTACGTGTTCCGGCTCGCGCCCGCCTTTATGGGGCCGCAGGGCGTGCTTGCGTTTGCCGACCCCGCCCGGCCCGCCCCCCTGCTGCCTGACGCCGCCCCCTGCCCGCCCCTCGACGTGCCGCGTCAGCAGGTGTTCGCCGCCGCGCCCACGCAGGTGCGGCGGGCGCAGGCGGCGGACGCGGGTGAGGCCATCCGCCTCGCCAGCCGCGTGCAGCGCCTGCACGTGACGCTGCTGCTGGGCGCGCTGCAGCTCGGGCCTCTCGTGGACGCGGGCGCCGCCCTGCTGCAGATGCAGGGCATGCGCCGCGCGACGGCGGGCCCGTACAAGGAGCTGGCGGACCAGGTGGCGCTCGCCGTGCTGACGCACCCGCTGCTCGGGCAGGGCGCCGACCCCGAGGCCATGCATGCGCTGCAGCAGGTGCTGGGGGTGCGCTACGTGGACCTGGCCGCCTTCTGGGTGCAGGACACGCTGGGGGTGCGCGAGCTGGCGGGCATGACGGTGCACCTGACGGCCGCTGCGGCGGCCGCGGGGCTGGACGCCTCCGCCGCGGGCGTGTCGCCCATGAGCGGCGAGGAGTTTGTGCGGCAGCGTCGGACGGAGGACGCCTCCGCCGCCGCGTGCCCCTTCGTTCCGCTGGCGCTCGCCTGGTCCGTGCTGTGCGCCCTGCGGCGCGCCTTCGTGGCGCTGGACCCCTCGCTCGCCACTGCAGCGCTGGCTGGGGAGGGCGGCGGTGCAGGCGGCGGCGGCCCTGCGGAGGGTCCCTCTCGCAGCTACAGCTCCATGTACCTGCCCGCCGCGGCGCTGTCTGCCGCGTTCGACCCGCACGCGCACGCGGTGCTGGTGGACCCGCACACGCCCGTGAGCGCTGCGGCGGGCCTGCAGTACCTGGCCTCCACCCTGCGGGAGCTGCAGGCCGCACCCATCCCCGCGCCGCTGCTGGGGCCGCCGGTGCTGAGCGCGGCGGTGGGCGGCGCTGTCAGCGGCGCGGGCGTGTCTGCCGCCGCCTCCAGCCGCTCCGTGCTGGCGGGCGACGTGCTGGCGGCGGTGTTCCGGCAGGAGCTGCTGGCGCCCGCAGACGGCGCGTACCGCGGCGAGGCGCTGCAGGCGGCAGCCGTGTGGCTGCTGCAGCAGGAGCGCGCGGCGCGGGCCGCGCTGGGGGACGGCGCCGCCGCGCGCCCTGGCTGTCGCACGGGCGTCGCGCGCGCCCTGTGGCGCGCCTGCTCCGCCGAGGGCGGCGCGTCGGACGCCTCCCCGCTCTCGCAGCTGCTGACGCTGGCGGGGCCGCACGCCGCGCTGCTGCAGGGCGCCGCCGCGTGCGACGAGGGCAGCGGGCCGTGCTTCGTGCCCCCGGGGCGCGCTGCCGGCACGTGGCTGGACGAGGGGCTTGAGCTGGAGCGCGGCGCGCGCGATGCGGCGTGGGCGCTGGGCCAGTGCCTGGTCATCGCGCGTCTGGCAGAGCACCTGCCCGCGGTGTGCCCCGCCTGGGCCAACCCCGTGGCCGCGGGGCTGACGCCCGGCTCCCTGCAGGGCGCGCTGCCGCACGCTGCGCCGTACAGCGGCGAGGTGGCGCCCTGCGGCCTCTACCTGGCGGACGGCGCTGCGGTGGAGGACCAGCCGGGCGCCGCCGTGGACGAGCTCCATGCCTTCGTGCAGCTGCTGGAGGCGGCGGTGGCGGGCGACTGGCAGCTCGCGAACGGCTTCTGGCGCAACGTGTCGGGGGCGCGGGCGGAGGAGGGGAGGGGCGGTGCCGTTACGGCGTGGGCGCGGCCGGGCACCCGTCTGGAGGAGCCCCTCGCACACGTGCTGGCTGCGGCGCGCCTGCGCTACCCGCTGGAGGTGGCGCCGCTGGCAAGCCTGCTGGCGACGCTGGCGGTCGACGCCTTCTCCTGCCGCGCCGCCGCCACCTTCCTGGGCGAGCAGTGCGACACCGCGACTCACCTGCTGCCCCTGCCCGTGCAGCTGCCCGCAGGCGTCGGCCTCGTGCAGGGCGGCGGGGGCGCCGCCGGGTTCGGCGCCTCCGCCACGGGCGTCCTGGCAGGCGGCAGCGAGGCAGTCGTGCTGCGGCGGGCCATCCAGGGCGTGCTGCGGCAGGGCGAGGGGGAGGGCGCCCCCTTCCTGCTCACGAGCGCCGCCAGCTTCCCCGACGAGGGCGTCACGCTGCCCGCGCTGACGCCAGCGGGGTCCTGGACGGACGGGGTCATCCCGCGCAGGGCACCCTTCCGCGCGCTGCTCGCTGCCGCGGTGGCGGGCGCGGCGGGAGAGCTGGCTCGAGGCTACTACACGTGCAGCCACGGGCCCGACGCCGTAGCGGTCACGCACGCGTTCGCGCTGGGCAACGCGAGCGCTGCGGGCCTGCCTGACAGCATCGCTGCAGCCGCCGCGGCCGTGCGGGAGCGCGCTGCGCAGCTGGGGCTGCTGCGCGCCCTGCCGGAGCAGCGCGGGGAGGGCGAGGGCGGCGAGGGCGACGACGACGCAGCGGAGGGCGCTGACCGGGAGCTCGCGGACGCCGTGCTGCGCGTGGCGGTCACGGGCACGCTGGGCGGCAGCGCTGCCTCGGGCGCCCTGCGGCTGACGGGGGCCCTGGGCGACGCCGCGGCCGTCGCAGCGCTGCGCGAGCACGACGGCGGCGCCGTGCTGGTGAGCCTCCCGCACAGCCGCCACGCCCTCGGGGTGCTGCTGGCGCGCTGGCACACCGCCACAGCAGCCTGCGCTGCCGGCGCCGCCCAGCTGGTGCCCGCAGTCGCAGCGCTGCCGCCCGCCACGGCCAGCATCCTCGCGGGCGCGCACCTGCAGCGGGCGCGCGACGGCCTCGCCCCCGCAGCCGTCAACCTCGCGAACCTGGGCGTGGTGGAGGCGGGTGGGCCCGTCTCCGCGGGCGTGCTGGCCAGCGAGGGCGCGGTGCGCACGCTGGCCGCCTGCACTGAGGCGCTGCGGCGCGCTGGCGCGAGCGCCGGGTGCGACCCCGCAGACGTGGGCGGCGAGCTCGCCGCCGCCGACCCCGCGCTGCAGGGGGCGCTGCACGCCCGCGCCGCGCTGGTGCGGCACTGGCGCGACGCGGCGGCGCTGACGCGGCTGCTGGCGCAGCTGCTCACTCTGGACCACGCCGACTGCCTGGCGGGCACCCGGCCCGCCGCCGGTGCTGCTGCAGCTGCTGCGCTGGACCCGCTGACGCGGCTGACGGCCGCCGCCTTCCACTCGGCTGCGGGCGTGGGCGACGTGCTGGCGGTGCTGCTGGAGACCCTCGTGAGCCTGCTGCTGGCCTCTGTCACGCTGGCGCAGCAGGTGCTGGCGGCCCCCAACGCCGCGACGGTCGTCCTATTCGCTGAGCCGGGCGACTGCGCCTACGCCACCGCGGTGCAGTGCGTGCGCTGCCTGCTCGCGCTGGCGCACGCGGCGCCGCTGGCTCTGCAGCGGCAGGCGGAGGCGTCTGGCGCCGCTGCCGAGCAGCAGTGCGCTGCGGGCGCCTCCTTCACCTCGGGCATGGCCTCTTTTTCAGCGTCCCTCTGCCGCACCACGGTGCAGGCGGGCGCGTGGCAGGGCTACCTCGCAGCCGCTGCCGCTGCCGCCGCGGCATCGCCCGCACGCGGGGGCATCGCGCACTACGCCTCCTTCGAGCAGCACGCCAGGGCGTTCGGCGACCGCGCCGCCGTCGCAAATGCGGCCGCAGTCGCCGCGTCGGGGGCGCAGGGGGCGTCCGCCCTGGCCAGCTCGCCGCAGCCGCACCCCTCGGCCGTCAACGGCCTCACGGCTGTCGCCTCGTGCTGCCGCGAGCTCTGCGCCGTCGTGGAGCAGCGCGCCGCCAGCTGCGGGCAGGCGGCGGCGGCGTCCCTGCGTCTGCTGGCGCACCTGCAGGCTGAGGCGTACAGCGTCGCCCTGCGGCAGGGCGGCGGCGGCGGCGCGGACGCTGAGCCCTCCTCCCTCGCGAACCGCGCAGCCACTGCGTACGCAGTGCTGCTGCCGACTGCGTCGCTGGGCGGCGAGCCGGGCGGTAGCGAGGCGGAGGGCGAGGCGGAGGCGCGCGCGGCGGGGCTGCTGGAGGTGCGGGCGGTGGTGGAGGCCTTCGTGGCGCACCACAGCCGCCTCAGGGGCGGCGGCACTGCTCAGGGCGCGAGCGCTCGCTTCGGCGGCGCCTCGGGGACGCACGCGCTGCCTCGCGTCTCAGCTCTGCCGCTGGAGGAGGGCAGCCTCCGCCTGCTGCGGCAGCTGCTGGATCCCGCGGGCTCCAACTACACCAGCCCCGCCGCGGTGCGGGCCGCGCTGCAGGAGCTGCTGCTGGATGCGGAGCAGGCCGGCTCCTGGCGCTGGGCGCGCATGGGCGAGGCGGAGCGCGCCGCGCTGCTGCAGCCGGTGCAGCCCGAGGCGCTGCCGGAGGCGGCGACGGCGCGCGCGCAGATGCTGCGCGCCCCGCTCGCTGCGGTGGCTGCCTCTGCGGCGGCGAGCAGCGAGGCTGCAGCTGCAGACACCGCTGCCTCAGCGCGTGCTGACCTCGTGCCCGCGCTGCCGCAGCAGCTGGCGGACACGGTGGCCATGCACGCCGCAGGCAGCGCCGCTGCGGGCGGGGGCAGCAGCCTGCACGTGCACACGTACGCCTCCGCCTTCGCCGTCTCCGCCGCGATCGACGCGGCAGCGGGCACGCTGTTGCGGGCAGGCGCCAGTCTGGACGAGGCGGCAGGCGTGCCCAGCGCTGCCGCGGACGCTGCGTTCGACCCTCCCGCGCTGCCGCCCGCCGTCGCCGCGCTGCTCGCCGCACGGGCGCTCGCCCTCGTCAGGGCGGCGCTGGCTCGGCCCGTCGCCGCAGACGAGCGGGCCTTCGGCAGCGTGGCGCGCGTGCACTACGCCCTCGCGGCAGCGCTGCTACACCCGCAGGCGGGCAGCGCGGGGGCGGCGGTGCGTGGCAGCCTCGTGTCCGTGCTGGCCGCGCTGCCGCGCCAGGCGCTGCTCTCCGCGCCCCTGCGGCAGTACCGGCCGCTGGCGGGGGAGGGCGGCGCGCCGCTGCGGCTGCCCGCGGTCACCCGGTTCGCGGGCCCGCCCTTCCCCTTCGAGCACCTGGAGGGCGCTGCGGAGCCCGACGCGAGCACGCTCGCCCTGCCGCTGTCCGCGCAGGCGCAGGGGCCCGCCCTGCAGCTGCGCCTGCTCGAGGGCGCGGCGCAGCAGGGGCTGGCGGTGCTGCAGGCCCTGTTCGCCGCTGCGCCGCGGGAGCTGCTGGCGGCGGCCACTGTTGCAGACGCCGCCTCCACCAGCGACCCTGCGGACGGTCTGTGCGCTGCGCTCACAGGCGCAGCCCTGCTGCCCTCCGGGTCGGCGGGCGCGGCGGCGGCACACAGCATCACCTGCTGGGCTGCGGTGGGCAAGGCCGACCTCGCGCTCGCCGCGGCGCCGCTGCCGCACCGCCTGCCGCTGGCGGTGATGCGGCCGCGCGCCAAGCCCGCAGCGGACGCCAAGCCCGCAGCGGACGCGAAGGCGCCTGCCGACGCCGTCGCCGCCGCAGCCGCTGTGGAGGAGGACGCGCTGGAGGCGGCCGCGTCCGCTGCGCTGTCGCGCGAGCTGGCCCGCCGCGGCGGCCGGGAGGGCGTGGTGGCGCAGCCGCTGCTGGTGGTGCTGCTGGGCCTCAGCGCCTACCTGCGCGACCAGGAGCGCTGCCACGCCTCCGCGCTCGACACGCTGCGCTACGCGCGCTCCGCGGTGCACTGCCGCGGCGTGCCCGGCTGCCTCGGGTACTCGATCCCCTTCCTGCGCGAGCGCGCGCAGCGGGCGGCCGAGCTGGAGCTCGACGACCTGGACGCCGGAGGGGGCGGCGGCGGCAGGGAGGAGGAGGAGGACGCAGACGACGCCTTCGGGGCCTTCGGCGCAGGCTCCGGCGGCCCCGCCGTCCGCCCGCCCGCAGGCGGCCGGCGGCGCAAGCAGGGAAGCGTGCTGGATGCGAGCGGCGATGGCGCCGGTGCGTCCTCGCAGCTGCCGCAGCAGCAGCTGCCGACGTTTGAGGTCGTGTTTGACGACGACGAGGCGGAGGTGAGCGCCGCAGCGGCCGCAGCGGAGGGCATGGACGCCCTCGTGTACGAGGCTGGCTTCGTGGTGGCCGCCGCGGAGCCGGGCATCGGCACGCTGGCCCTCGCCTGCCTCACCGCTGCCGTCACCTGCGTGGCTGCCGCGGGGCAGCTGCTCCTCGCACCGCCGGCGCCGACGGCGGGCGCCGCCGCCGCCCCCCCGCCGTCGCAGGCGCTGCAGTCTCACTACAGCGTGACGCCGCACCTGCAGGCGCACGCGGCGGCGCTGCTGCGCGTGGCGCAGCCGGAGCTGGCGCCCTCGCAACACTGGGCCGGCCCGCAGCGCCTGCTGGCGGTGCTGCAGCTGCAGCGCGCCCTCCTGTCTGCCGACCCCGCCCTCGCCACGGTGCTGGTCATGGACGGGCCCACGCGTGCGGGCGGCGACGGCGCGCTGCAGCCGCTGGCGGAGCTGGGCGAGGGGGCGTCAGACGGCGAGGCGCGCGCCTACTGCCGCAGCCTGGAGGCGCGCCTGCACAATCCGCTCACCGCGCTGGCGCAGGCGGGCCTGGCGATGCGCTCCGCGGGGCGGCGGCCCTCCGCTGTCTCCGTCGCCCTCGAGCTGCTGGCTGCGGCGCGGGTCGTGGCGGTCTCCCCCACGACCCCGCTGCCGGGGCACCCCCGGCCGGGGCGAGCGGGCGAGGGGGAGCCGTCCGTCTTCCGCGTGCACCCCTCGCACCTGCCCGCCCTCGCCCGCGCCGCCGTGTCTGCCCTGGCGCTGCTGCAGGCGGTGTGGCGCACGGCTGCGGAGCGCGAGTCTCTCGCGCCCGCCGTGGCCTCCCTGCGCGCAGACGCGCGCCTGTGGCACGCCGTCGCCGCCCTCCTGCGCCTGCGCCGCCGGGCTGCGGGCGGCAGCCGCGGCAGCGGGGGCAGCATTGACCCCATGGGCGCAGCTGCCCCCGCAGGCGCCCTGCGCACGGACAGCGCTGCTTCCCTCGTGCGGGCGCTGACCGCCGCTGCGTGCGGCGCCGCTGACGGGACGGAGACGGTCCTGGCTGCCGCTGCGCCGCTGGCTGACCAGGAGCTCCTGCTGGAGGCGCAGTGGTGCGCGGAGCTCCCTGCCGCTGCGATGCGCTTCGCCGCCACGGAGCTCGTCTGCCTGTCTGCCGACCTCTGCGCCGCAGACGGGCAGGGCAGCAGCGCCGCCTGCGTCAGCTCCGGGCTGCCCGCGCCCCTGCAAGCGCTGCTCTACCCCGCCGCGGCGAGCAAGCCTGCCCACGGCGGAAGCGAGGCGTGGGCGTGGGGGGACGCGTTTGCGGCCACGCTGCCGCAGGTGCCCGTGGGCCAGCTGCACGCTGCGCTGGCAGCGCTGCGCCACTTCGTCTCGCACGCCGCGTCGGGCGCCGTGGTGCCCGCCCTGGGCGCCCTGCGCGGCTACTGCAACGGCACGCACCTGCTGCTGCCGGCCCTCCTCGGCGACGTCCCGCCTGCGGTTGCTAGCGCGTCGCCAGCCCTCCTCGGCGTGCCGACGCCAGCGCTGGGGTCTGGCGCCGCAGCCGCCAGCGCCGGCGACCACGCGGACAGCGTGTGCGTGCAGGGGCCGGACGCTGTCCTGCGCCTGTCCGGTCTGTCTGCAGACCTGCTGGCGATCTACCCTGCCGCGCAGCAGCAGCAGCGGCGGGCGGGCGGCGGGTTCTATGGGTTCTCGCCCGCTGCCGGGGGGAGCGCAGACTGGACGGCCCTGCTGGGCGGCTCCCCTCTCGCGGCGCTCATCGCTGCTCGGCTGGGCACGGCGCCGCCGCGCGGCAGCGGGCTCGCCGCCGCTCCTGCCGCCACGCACGAGGCGGCCTGCCGAGCGCTGCTGCTGTCCCTCGCCCACGCCAGCACCGCTGCGGGGGCGGTGCGGTCGCACGCGCTGGCCCTGCGCGCGTGGCTTGCGGCCGTGCTCAGCGCCGCGCAGCGGGACCTGCGCCGCGCCGCGGCCTTCGAGGCCGTGAAGCGCAAGCACGCTGCGGGCACCAACCCGCCGCCCCTGCCCCCGCCGTCGCCGCCCATCCCCAGCCCCGCTGACGTGCAGAGCGCGCTGCTGGCGGCCGCCGCCGCGCTGCTGCAGCAGGCCGCTGCTGCGCTGCCGGCGCCGAGCAGCGGCGCCAGCACGCTTCTCCCCGCCAGCAGGGCTGCGGCGACGATGATGATGCAGACGGGTGCAGGCGGTGACACGGTGGACCTGTCGGCCATCTCGCCACCCCTCCCGCCCGCCGCCACCTCCCCGGCGGGGCAGCCCTCCCCCCTGGACATGGAGCTGCTCTGCTTGCGCCTCGGGGGCACCCTCGACGCCCTGGCCGTGGCGGCTGGCGCGTGCACCGCGCCCCCCAGGGCAGCGGGGGCGGCTGCGGGCGGGCAGGCGCAGAGCGCGCTGACGGCTGCGGCGCTGCGCTTTGTAACGTCAGCCAGCACGTACAGCTACAGCAGGCAGGGCGCGCTGCTGCCGGCCTTCGAGTGGGCGGCAGGCGACACGCCTGGCGGCGGCGCCGCTGTCTCCCGTACGCTGGAGGAGCCGGATGTGCTGGCGAGGGGGATGGAGGCCCGCCTGGCAGGCAAGGCCAGCAGCGGCGGCAACGGCGGCGGCGCCGGCGCCCGGCGCGGCCGCACGGCGTCGCTTGCCTCCGACGCCTCCGGGGCCTCTGCGCTGCCCGATCCCGCCACGCAGCCGCCCCTCTGCCGGCCCTCGCAGGTCGCTCTCCCGCTGGCGCGCATCGTGCGGGCAGGTCTGGTAGCCCATGTGCGCCTGGCGGGTAGCGCTGCGGGCGCGCCCGCGGAGGCCGGTGGCAGCGCTGCCGTGGCCCGCGAACTGCTGCTCTGCGTGCTTGCCGCCGCGCTGTCGGGCCTGCGGGACGGGGAGGCCGTCGCCGCCCTCTTCGTGCCAGACGACGCGCTCGCGCCCGCCGCGCAGCGTGGCGGGGCCGCTGCAGCTGCAAGCGCCAGGCCCAGCGCTGCGGCTGCCGCCGCGGCGCGCAGGACGCCCGTCTTTGCGCTCGTCAGCCTCGCTGCGGAGGCCCTGGCCGCTGGCAGCCCCTCCAACGCCAGCGGCGCCGCTGCGGCGCAGGGGGCGCAGCATGCGTTCACCCTCGCAGCCGGCCTCCTCATCCGCGCGCTGGGCTGGCTGCAGGCGCGCACCTGCAGCCGCGGGTCAGCGTACGGCCGGCTCGCCGCTGCGGACGCCGCCCCCGCCACCGCTGCCGCTGTGTGGCAGGCCTGCGTGCCGCTGCTGCAGCGCTCCCTCCCCAGCCTCGCTGCGCTCTTCACGTCGACGGCTGCCGGCGCGGCGCGGCTGCTGCAGGGGCACCAGGAGGCGTGGCTGGCGCAGCTGGCGCTGCTGCTGAACCGCGTGGCCGCCAGCAGGGCGGGTGCGGCGCGCCCGGGGGCCGCTGGCCCCGAGCCGCCGGCCTTCGGGGTCGCCGACCCCGCAGACGTGCGGCGCGCAGCGCGCTCCTCCGCCTCCGCAGCCTTCCTGGCAGCGCAGGACGCTGCAGCGCACCGGCGCCGCGTCTCGCGGCTGAACGGCGCGCCGGCGCCCGGGGCTGCGGCTGCGGCAGACTTCGGTGCCGGCGCCTCGGACGAGGTTGAGATGGCGTCGGGTGCAGCGGGCGGCGGCTGGTCCGGCCCTCGCGTGCGACGGGTGGGCGGGGGGCCCGCACCCAGCGGCGGCGAGGCAGCGGCGGCGGGCAGCGGCGCGGCCGCTGCAGCGGGCGGCATGCTGCTCGACGCGGAGGGCGCAGAGGGCGGGGCGGGCGACCTGCCCGCCGTGCCTGAGGACCCCTCCGCTGCGGCAGCCTTCTGGGAGCTGCGCGCCCGCGCCCCCGCGGACGCGGTGCTCTCCCCGGCGCAGACCCGCGCCCTGCACCGTGCGGAGGCGAC
>Ga0208629_100097_pt1 | contig 44871 bp, 44 predicted proteins | sample LakWasMet19_HOW5_2_FD_183865 | JGI IMG/M metagenome (GOLD analysis project Ga0208629, IMG submission 183865) | Freshwater sediment methanotrophic microbial communities from Lake Washington under simulated oxygen tension - Sediment Metagenome... | ecosystem: Environmental > Aquatic > Freshwater >... | reverse complement strand
CACGGGCGCAAGCCCAGGGAACGGCAACGATAGCTGCTACGCATCATTGTCGGCACTGCCGGTGTGCCGGCCCCGCGGCCCCCTCACCGTTGCCCTTCCACAGGGCCAGCGACCCCTCCTCCTTGGTGACCAGCCGGATGGTCTGCATGATACCCGTGTACTTGGGAGCCACCAGGTCCTTGCCTTGCATGCCCTGCAGCAGCAGCAGCGGCCACAGAAGGCAGGCAGTGTGAAGCAACAGCAGGAGCAGCGCACCAGATATCCGCCGAGCACAGGATACTGCTCCAGAATGCGGCTGCAGCAGGCAGCTCTGTGAGTGACGCCAACGTCAGACCATCAGCTTCGGCAGCAGGGGAGCAGCGAGTGCGCACGCAGAGCGGCGCCACCGACTTTCCTCGCCCGCCTCCGAACAAGCCGGACCATGATACGGGATACGGCAGTCCGGGACCTGAGCGCACCTGGACTTGGAAAATGATCTTGATACGTTCGAGAGGAGCCGTCGCTGTTTTAGTAACCGAACCGGACCCAGCACCCGCAATCATTTGCAAAAACAGCATATGGCCGTGGCTTTTCTTCTGTGGTGTTTCCGCCAGGATGCGTGGGGGTGTCGCGACAGCTGCTGCAGGTCCTCCGGCACCCAACACCGCCGCCCCGCCGGACACTGCCGAGTGGGCAGCACCCTGCGGAGCGGACGCCGTCGTATCCGTTGCGCTCATTGCAGCGAGTTGCGAATCGATGCTGCTGTTTGCTCCACACAGCGGCTGCTGGTCCACGAAAGTGTGGCAGCAAAGCGTTTCATCAATTGCGTCTGCTGGAGAGAATCTTTGCTTATTGCCGCGGTGGCAATCCGGCGAGTGTGGCGGCGGAAGCGTGCCTTTGGAAGATCGTGCTTGTAATTAGCCCCAGTATGGATGTCGCGCTGACGAAACGAGCCTGCGGATGGACAGTGCGACAAAGATTTTCTCCCGAATTGTGGACGGCTGGCCAAAACAGGAGTGCCCTGTGTCTGATTACAGCGGGGAATTAAGCTTTTTCCGCCATTCCACATCAGCATGTCGTCGGTTACCGTCGCGGTGGGCTCCACCAATCGAGTGAAGCTCGACAGCACGAGGGACGCGTTCACAGCGTGCTTCCCTTCCCACGCGGTCACCTTCGATGCCGTGTCGGCAGCGTCTGGCGTGCCTGACCAGCCAATGGGCGACGCGGAGACCCGGCGAGGCGCCCACAATCGAGCGATGAATGCGGCCCGCGCTTATCGCTCCAAGCATGGCAGCTGGCCAACGTACGCGATCGGGCTGGAAGGTGGCTGCCAGGAAGACATATTTGAGGAGCCAGTGTTTTCACTATCGAGCGAGGAGGGGCACTTGTTGGCAGGCACGACTCCAGAGGCTGCCAGCGTCACCAGCCGCCCCGAACTGGCGTGCGGCGCGTGGATCGCGGTGCTGCACGTTGCGACCGGCCGCTGGGGAGCGGGCAAGACGGGCACATTCGCTCTTCCCGATGCGGTGGCGGGATTGGTGCGCAGCGGTGTTGAGCTGGGCCATGCGGACGACAGGGTGTTCGGGCGCAGCGGCAGCAAGGAGAAGGATGGCGCCGTGGGGCTGCTCACCAAGGGAGTCATGGACCGCGCTGCCTACTACCAGCACGCCTGCATCCTTGCCCTCATCCCGTTCATTTCAGCTGAGCACTACACGGCAGGCATCGGGGGCTGCGGGAAAGCCGCAGACGCTGCGGCCACAGCTGGAGGGGCCGCTGCGTCGCTCTGAGGCGGACACGCGCCCTGCCGTTCAACAATTCGGCGGCAGCCTTCATCGCAAAACTACAACGCAAGCGAGCAGCTGAGTGCTACCGAATGCTCGTGCGACCAGGCCCCCCGATCGCAGGCTCCCACAGCGGCAGTCCAGCACGTAACCGCTCCTGCCTGCAGTCGATCACGCGGGTGGGCGTGACGATCACATCAACCAACTGATCATGCGGCTCTGTTGGGATCTGAGGTGGGTACGCTTCCGCGGTCTGTGCGGCGCCTGCCGCTGCGCTGGGACCTGCTTCAGCAGTCGCGAGTGAGACGCCCTCAGCGTGGGCAGCGCCCTCTGGAGTCGCTAAATGTGGCAGCAGCTGCTCATCCAGAGCCAGGGCCACAAAAATAATCCGGCTATCTGCTTCGGTTGCAGCAGCTGGCCCAGCAGGCGCAGTCAGCCGTGGCTCGTGCCCCGCCAAGTCTGCGCCCCCTGCGGCTTCCACCAGCCGTCGGATGTAGGCGTCATAGTACCCCTTGCCGTGGCCCAGGCGACGCCCACAGACGTCAAAGGCGACGCCTGGTACGCACACCAGCAGCGGCAACACCTCTAATTTTGGCACAGCCAGCGGAGCGTCCGATCCCGAGCCTGCGATGGAGCCTGCCTCCGCACGCCGACTCAGCTCACTGTGCCCACTCATCGCACGCACCGCCTCCAGCAACTCCAGTCGTTCTCCGAGCGGGCTGCTCTCTGGTCCGCGCGCACTTTCTGCCTTCAGCGAATAGGCCTCGGCTGGCTCGGGAATGCCCCACGGCGACGGCGGGAAATCCGCCACGTCCTCCGCGGCGCTCATGTGCAGCATGCGCATATCCTCCGCCCACTTGCCGACCACCTTTGGAACAAAGACTGCCTTGCCGTCCCGGCACGCCCGCCGAAGGAGCTGCGTTGTTTGTACCTCGCCCGTCGGCATTGACAGGAACAAGGCGACCCCTTTAGCACGGCAATACCAGGCGGAGGCGGCAACTGCCTCGGCAATCGCAACGGATGATGACACCAGCACATCAGTCGGTATGCCGGACAACTTCTCCGCCATAGCCTTGCGCATCAGCCGTTTCATCGTTGAGACGTCAGTCGCTGTTGTCGATGCCATCCAACGTGACGGCGTTGCTGAGCAAGCAAATTAGTACGCATTCGCCGTGTATGATAAAGAGGGCAAACGGGCGCAGCCTTAGTTGCTCATGCTCCATCCATGAACGTGCGTGAAACAGGGCAGACCAGGCTCCTGAGGCCCGGGATCGGGTCCCGGCTACGAGTGCCGGCGTGTTAATCGACGGAACAGTTGCTGGTTATCGATGCTGCTGGACGAATACCCTGTCGATTTCTTTGACACAATGTGGTCTGCACATAATTCTCCCTCCCACTCCCTCAGCAGATCGCTGAAACGGACAGCGCGCTGAGCGCTCCTTCAAGGAATTCGCGGCACAGAGCCTGTTTCCTCAGTGAGATGTATTATCGTGGAAGCATTTGTGACAAACGTTACAGCTCTAACCACGTTGTGGAAGGTGGCAATGCTGGCCTTTGCAGGGTTGCTGCAGCGTCAGTCGTTATGGATTGGGGGCTGTCCCCGGGCCGGCCGGCCAGCACGGCTGGGTTCCGAAAAACCAATGTTGGGGGCTGCCGCACGAGCGCTGCAGCTTCACCCGCACAGTCGTGCCTGCACTGTGCATGCACAAGTTTGCTGACTCGAGCGCTGACGATGACTCGGGTGTGCAATGGAAGGACGTTGCATTGGGAGTGCTCGCAGCACCGTGCAGCTGCACGCAGCTGAGGGTAAACAGCTCGCAGCGGCAGGCAACTCACAACACAGCTTGCGGCGACCAGGACTGCAGCAGCTCGCAGACAAGCGGCCTACAGCGGCTTGCAGGCAAGTGCCCAGCACAGCAGCGCGCTGCCTGCCGTCTGCGTGTTGGCTTCTGCGGCCACCGCCTTGTTGACGCCGTGCTGGCCGGCCACAGTGTGCGCAATGCGGCGCGCCAGCGCGCGTGCTGCAACAGCGTCGGCGCCCTGATGCAGCAGCGTCGCCACGGGCAGCGGGTGAGCACGGATCCTGTCCAGCGGCGTGGACATTGCTGCTACAGGCTCAGCAGGCACTGCGTGGATGCGTGCAGCTACAGGCCCAGCGCACTCAACAGCAGCAGGCAAGGCCTCGCAGCCGCCACTGGCGGCAGCAGCAGAGTCAGCGAGCATGATCGCCTCAGCCGGCAGCGCGTGGTGGTTGTGGTCGTGAATATTAATGGCTTGATGAGGCTTGAGGGCAACTTGAGCACACTGGCACTGCATGGCATGCGCATGTGCGCACGGCATGGGTGCTCTGTTGCTGGCAACATGCTCCTTCACTGCTTTTGGCACTGCACCACAAGCTGTGTGGGAGCAAGGGCATGCGAACTGCTTCACTCGTGTGGGCGTTAGAATCTCCCACTGAGCTCTGCTTGACGGTCAAGTCCTTCAGAGGCTCAACGCCGGCATGATGCACGCTGATGGAGGACCCGCCGTCAAGTTATCGAACATATCGTACATGTGAATGTAGGTGCTACAAGAGCGCTGAACGAGGTGGAAATCCGCGAACACAGGCAGCGGCCAAGCGCGCGCCGCGCGGCCATCATGCTACTAGCCATTCTGCGGCACGGGGCAAGTGCCAGCAGCCCAGGGGCGCGCAGGGCCGCAACAGCGGGCCAGGAGCGAAGAGCGGGGCCGCTGCAGACGGAGCTGATGGCACAATCACGGCGGGAGCGGCACACGCTGCACCAGCCAGCGCAGAGGGCCAACTGCCATCGCTGTGTAGAGCTCCACACTGCTGCTAGACTGGTGCCCGTTGTCCAGCTGCCAGCCGCGCGCATACTCCTGCGCCTGCTCTGCCGCTTCCGCCTGCAGCTGCGCAACCGTCAGATGCCTGCGCCGCTTACTACCGTTGGGCTTGGTGATGGGCACGCGCAAGAGCTGCTCCTCCGACAGACGCGCAAGTGCCTCAGCTGCAGCCAGCTCCCTAGGCTGCACTGTGCCAGCGATAGAGTCGATCAGCTTCTGCAGCTCACTGTCGTTGCTGTGGTCCAAATCCCAGACTACGTTGACCTGCTTCACCTCGATGATGATGATGCGGTCGCCGCTCCTGGCAACAATGTCAGTAACGCCAAGATAGTCTTTGCTGCCGTCAGCAGAGACGCGCCGTATGGGCTCCTCCCGGCGCCACTGAAAGCTAGTGCTCGACGTGGTGCTGAGCAGCAGCGCAAGCCGCTCTGCGCAGTGGTACTCGTACCACGTCCGCAGCACGTCACAGGTAAGCCCATGGCGGCACACGTCCGCCAGCGCCGCCTGCAACAGCTCGGTCTCGCGGTGCAGCAGGAATGCGTATGCTGCTTGTGGCTTGCGCGGATCAGCAGCAAGGAAAGCTGCAAAGCGTTTCACAAAGCGGCCCCGCATGGACTGGTTGGGCACCCGCAAGCCTGCTGCTGCGCTGTCAGCGTGAGTGAGCAGCCCCTCGAAGTACAGGGTGCGCACCAGCGTCTGCTCGGCGAGCTCAGCAGTGGAGAGCACGTCAGCAGCAGCAGCAGAGGCAGCAGCAGGTGTGCTGCAGCCATCGCCTCCCACCTGCCCTGTGTCGGCGCGAGCCCAGTTGCTCAGCATCGCAACAGCGCGGGAAGACGCCGCAGGCACTTGCGCCGCTTCCAGCTGCTGCTCCACTCGCAGAGAGCCCAGCGGCACAGGCACAGTGATGGGCTGCTTGCCCGACGACACCAGCTTGGGCAGCAGCGCGTCCATCGCGCCAGAGGGCGTGAAGTAGGCCAACAGCTGCTGCTCAGGCTCAGTGCCAACGGCACCGCTCGGCATCCACGAGCGCAGACAGTGCACCAGGGTTGCACCCCCCAGCGACCTTGTCGACGGCGCTCCGCGCAGCTCCGTCAGCAGCTGCAAAACCATGACCGTCTGAAACATCTCTGCTGCAGGCGCTGCAGCAAAGCGGTAGCCGTTGCCCCACAGCCGCAGTGTGTCCACGATGTGCTGCTGCGCAGGCGAGCCATCTGCGTAGCCCAGGCACTCCACCACAGCGTGCTTGACGTCCTCCTCAGTGAAGCCGATGGCATCGTTGAAGTTCGGCAGCCCTGAAACGTCAGTAGCGCAGTTGAAGGCGGCCGTCATGGCGTCCAGGCCCACGGGCGAGATGCCTGCAGGTGGGGAGCGGCAGCGAAGAGAGAGGGCAGTGCAAAGGCGCAATAGAGCACGATGGAGCGCGCAGCAGAGGGCAAGTGAGGCGCAGGCGAAAAGCGGGGCGACACGAGGCCGGCACGACACAGCTGCCTGCGCAACACAGCTGTGGCTGCACTGCGTCACGAGCGACGCACCAGTGATGAACATACGCGGCAGCAGGCCGCCGTCGTGCAGAGACTTGAGGCGGCCGAAGAACTCGCGCAGAGGCCCTTGGCGGCCCGCCAGCGTCTCCGCGGCGTGGTCACCTGAGGTGATGGCCAGGGTGCGCAGCAGCGCGTCGTACTCGTCCACCAGCACGTACAGCGGCACGCCCTTCTTCGCTGCCCAGTCAGCCACGTCCGCAAGCAGGTCGCTGACTGGCTGCGAGATATCAAAGCGTGGTGCGTCGCTGTACCTGCGGCAGAAGGTCTTGACAGCGGACACCACAGCCCTGTCCAGCGCCTGCTGCGTTGCCTGCCGCATGTCTGCTTCCGTGCCCGTGAAGGCGACGGCGCGGGACACCATCGCGAGGTCAAAGTGCAGGATGGAGAAGGAGTGCGCCAAAGGCGTGTTGCCGCCAGGGATGGTGATTACGGGCTGGCCCCTGTTGGCCACGTCGTAGTAAGCGCCAACCATCTGCAGCACGGTGGTCTTGCCCCAGCGCTGCGGGCGCAGCAACGCGATGATGCGAGCCGTGCTCTCCAGCATGGACAAAATGTGGGATTTGTCTGCGTAGAACACGTTGGCTGCGGGACGAGCCAGCTCCGAAATGGTCGCGCCAGGAGCAACCTCTTTCAAGCGCGGGAGCAACGCTGTCGTGGGAACCGCGGCGGCAGCGGTGGCGAAGTGGCGGGCGGCAGGGCCAAGCTGCAAGGGAGGAAACATACAGCAGTGGCGCATTCGGTGTGAGCGGTCGTGCAAGCGCAAGTTAGGCGGCGAGTCGGCGACAGCCACCATTGGGCGCGCGGCTTGAACTCTGCGCCAGGCACGTACCCGAAGAGGCGCAGCGCGAAGGCAGCCCACAATACGCAGCATTTTCAATGGTGTGTGCTGCTCGTGGCAATTGATGTTGATTTGGGTCGAGCGGCTCCACTTGCCGGCAACCGTTGGCGGCTGCAGGCACTCCGTGCGCTGTTTTGCTTGCAACAATTGACTGCTCTGCTGTAAGTTTTGGCATGCACTTTCTATGCTCAAGCTTTCGCTGACAGCTCGGCGATGATGAACATTGTGATGATTCACTGATGAACGTTCACGAACTCGAAAGAGCGACGTTGCACGGCCCGACAAGCTCTCACGGAACTGTAGCTGGTTACAAGCTTCGTTGTTGCTATCTAGTTGTCAAGGGATTCGTCGCCTCCCGCGCTTCCGCTGCGCGTTGGGTTTTCTCCCGACCTGGTGCGTTGGTCGTCAGCCTTCATCGACGTTTTGCGCGTTCCGGCCACACGACCTGCCCCTGTGTCGCACGGCTGGACGGAACGTTAATCAACCATGTCCTGGCTTCACTCCAGCTCGACATCCACCGCCGATGAGCTGCGGTCAGGCAACTTCAGGGCAGTCTTTCAGGTCTTCATCGATGGCTCCTGGAAGCGGCCCTCGGAATGCGGCCGCACGGTTTCGTCGGGGGGCGTCAACTACATCGTTGGCCGTCCCGATCTCTTCTACCGGGTCGTGGTGCACAACGACCACCCGAGCCTGTATTACAAGTTCGATGTGCGCCCCGACGGGCAGGAGCACTTCGTCCGCTTGTCGTACGTCGTGAGCCCTGGGTCCAGCCTCACCGTTTCCAGCTGGCGGATGGATCGTGCGTTGAACTCGCGCGCCTTGCGGCGCCTTGCGACGCCTTGCTTGCTTGCTGTTGTGTGCTCCTCTCCAATCCGCCCACACGACGCCTCCTGTCCGCTTCGTGACACACGCTGCAGCGGCCAGGGCGGCCCGTAACGAGGCGGAGCCGGGGCATGCCTTCAAGTTCGGTGACATTCCCGAGGCACCGCATGGGCCAGCAGGTGAGGGGGAGCACACCTGCCCACGCCTCTCTGTCCGCGCCACACACCCGAGGCCTCCTTGCATGCGCTCGCCGCCTGCCGTCATATCACTCAGCTGAATCTTCCACACGTGCATACGGTGAGGCGTGCAGGTGCGAAAAGTGCCCCCGGCACGTCCGGAGGAGCAGAATCACCCGGCAACCTGGGCAAGGTGCTGGTCACGGCAAGCGAGTGTGAGCGCTTCACCATCGCTCCGCACACCATTACTTTCGCGGGAGGGTCGTCTGCCTCCTCCTCTGCCGCGCCGGGCGTCGGGGTGAAGAAAGCGCAGACCAAGTTTGGCATCCACACCGCAGCACCGAAGCCGATCGGGTACGCTGCGCCTCACTCCGAGATGCGGGATTTCGACTTTCGGACGATTCGAGAGCTGCCGCAGCTGGTCTTCGAGTACAGGGACGAGGTGGCCCTCTGCATCGCTGGCATCTTGAAAAGCGTGCCTGGGGCGCAGCTCAGTGGGGCAAAGCGCAGCGCTGCTGCTGCCGGCCTGCGCGCGGATGTGAAACCGAACATCAAGCCCGACCTCGCGTCACTGAAGGCGCAGGCCGCAGCCGCGCGCGCTGCCCGGACCGGAGCTGGGAGTCTGCAGGGGGGAGACGAGGATGACGATGATGAGGAGGAGGAGGACGACGACAGCGACGAGGAGGGCTGCTCCGGCGGCAGGGGAGGCCGAGCCGCCGGCGGCGCAGCACGCAGGGGCGGGGCAGCGGCCTCGCAGAGCGTTGCCGTGGTCAGCCTCCTGCACGATGAGGAGGCCAGCGCGGGGAAGGGCGGTCGGCGCAAGCGGGGAAAGGGCGGCACTGCTGCTGCTGCTGCTGCTGCCGCTGCGCTGCCCACGTTTGAGGAGACTCGGATAGTCCGGGTTGTGGCTGCGGGCGGGGTGTCCAAGGGCATCCGCGAGGTCCTCATCCCAGTGCTCCCAGCGGGGACTGGGCTGGGCTACAGCGAGGGGGCTGACGGGGCGCTGTGCCTCGATGATGACGACGACGCAGGGGCAGCGGCTGGGGCTGGGGCGGGTCGCAGCCGCTCACGCAACGCAAAGGCGGGAAAGGCAGCAGCTGCAGGCGATGCAGGTGCGGTGTGCCCCATGCCGTGGTACGGCCTGCCGCACCTGCTGGCTGCCGCACAGGCTGCGCTGGCCTCCGAGGACTCGCACAGCAGCAGGCTGAGGGCGCTGGACGCTGCGAAGGCACTGGCAGAGGCGAGTCTGCGAGGGCCAGCCAGCTCTTCATCATCATCCTCCTCTTCGTCGGCCGGGGTCTCCGCAGGGGGACCTGCCGGCCGGGTGTGGACGCACAGCGGCGCTGTGGTCACCTCCATCGCTCAGGCCCTGTCGCAAGGCAGCGGCCTGCCGCTCGTGGTTGCATTCGGCCCCTCCCCCGCATTCAAGCCCATGCAAGACATCCACATAGCGGTGTGAACTCAGCGAATGCACGCTGGCCGGCTGCCGCGCGAGGTTGCACTGTCGCCGGTGGGGTGCAGGACTCGTCGCTTTCCGGGCCCTGAGCTTCAGACCCATCTGCCCCGACATCTGTTCCCGCTGCCGAGCATCGCGATGCCTGGAAACTGCTCGCCTAGTACTGCTTCGGGGCGGCTGCGTGGCCTTTCCACCTTTACCACACTCGCCCCCTTACTTGCACTGATATGGCATCCAGGGCGCCCCGACGCGCGCTGTCAATTCTGTAGCATCTGGATTGCTGGCAGATGCGATGCACGGCTTCAAGCGTCGAGTCACGAGCCCGGCAGCTCCGAGTCAGTGTCGTTAAGCGACTCCGGTGAGACCATCTTCACGAACTAGTTTCAACAGGCACACGAACGGCACGCGGATTCGACTTGAAGCGTAAAAAACAGAGTGATGCATCGGAATTTACGACTCGTAAGCGTCTGCCTGTGACCCGAGCTCGAGCATGTCGGGTCGTGTTCGTCCGGTGCACGTGAAGCTTCAACAGCGCTGGAAGGCACAGCCACAGGCGCGGCAAGCAATGCACAGCGGTCGGCACGTCCGCTGCGCATGTGCATGCCTAGGCCTAGGCGACGGGTTGAAGCTTCAGAGCGCCGCCGGGTGAAGTTGCGCAAGCGACGCGTAGGTCCAATCCAGGCAGGCCACCCGCCGTCCTGCGTGCGGGGTGTCTACTGCCAAACACGAGCCACGACCTCCAGCTCACGAGAGCCGCTCGATGCTATTCCCCGGGGCCCCCTTTCCGCTGGGAGACCCAGTGCCATCGTAGCCGAACCTCCCGTCCCCACAGCTCCACGCGTGGATGCGGCGACGGCAGTGAAGCTCGAAAGCCCCGCATCTGAGGAGACGTCGGCCCTGCCCGCAGTTTCCGGTACGTGCCCTAGCTTGTCGTCAACCCGGCTGCAGCTGCGCCCGACGTCGACTGTGCCCGCACGCACATCTCGTGCAGGCAAAACATGAGCACTGCCAGTACATTGAGGCTTGAGCAGCCTACACACCACTAGCTTCAGCCGCGGCGCAGAGAATGTGATGCCGATAGCCAGAGCTAGAACGGCGGTTACCACAGCCCTGACGCGCCGGTGTCCCTGTCAGACATCCGATAGTGACCAACCTGTGGCTCAGCGAACCACTGGGGCTGATCCACCGGCTGCTCGCCCTGGCCATACCGCTTCACTACGGAGGAGCGAGTGGAGCCGTTTGGCTGGTCGTTGCGGTCCTGCCCGGACGCATCACCGGCGCCGCGCAGACCCAAGAGCCCCAGCAGATCAAAGACCTCCGCCCCGGACTCCTCCACCTGAGTGTACTCTGTCGGGCTCTCCTCACCGTCATCCTCCGGATCGCGCTCCCGGTGCAGCTCCAAGTGGACTTCTGCACCGTGCGACGGACCCTGCCTTCCCCCGCCGCCGCCGCCGCCGAATTGCAGCACCAGCGCGGGGCCGCGAACGCGCTGCGGCATGTGACTTGACAAGAGAACTCGGGGTGTTGGAGCTGGCGAGTCAGAGGAGGAAGCGGATGGTGAGCTGGACAGCCCGCCGGTAGAGGCCACCATGGAGCCGGGCTCGAGCATGCCGAGCAAAAGCGCTGCCGTGAGCAGGCCGGCTGGAGACTCTGACGAGAGCGCGCTCTGCCAGCGCTGCTGAGACGACTGATGCTGGTGACTCATTTCCACAGTAGAGCACACGGAACGGGGCTTCAGTCAACGTGAGATGTGCCACGAATATGTGTGCCGCGAGGGGAGAACGGAGCAAGTTCGCGCTGTTCGCAGATGAGAACGGGGTCGGCTTTGGGGGTGCCAAATGGACGATGCGGACGCGGATAATCACGGAATAAAGGATGGAGACGGTAAATATATATGTGAGCATTTACGATGCGAAGCGTTTGATCTATTGTTGTGCATATGGTCTGAAGAATTGTGGGAAGAAAGTGGAACGATTCGGACAGAGCCCACAATGTGATGTGATGGCATTTGCAAATGGACGGACTCCACCAACTGCTGTGGCTGTCGTTTCGAATGAGCCAGAGTGACGCTGGCGGTATCGAAGAGTCACTAGCAGAGACAGGACCGAGCAACGCTGTCGGGCCCCGGGGTAAACCGGGCCGGGGTTGGAGCCGAGTCGGAGCCCGGCCGAGTTGGCTGAGCTTCTGAAGGTCGCCGGCGGAGACGGGCGCAAAGCCCGAAGGCGCTCGTCAGTGGTGCCCCAGCAACCGGATCTCTGGCACGGTGGACCCCGCGGCTGACAGCCTGCTGAGCTGCAAAGACCACTGGCATCCTTGAGACTCTTCGGAACGAGCACAGTGGTGCTGAAAGGCAGAGTGGCGACGCGGACGTCTCGGAAGAAAGTGAGCCGGCAGGCCTCCACGGCGACCAGCCCCAAGACCGAGGTTACCAGCAACCGCGTGCAAAGTGAAGGAGCAGCGCACTGGCAGCTCGGCTGCACGCACACAAATACCACGCATCAATGACCGTGTTCGAAGGGCAGCCCTCGTAATGGCACGCGCCCGACAGCTGGCTGGCGATCACATGCAAAGTAGCACGATACGTAGGCCTACGCTGATGCGGCTGTAGGCGACACGATGCGCCGCCGGCGGCTATTGCACCGACAAGTGGCCCTTGGTCCCCCGCGCTGCCGGCGGCTTCGGCAGGAAGAAGATCGAAATCAACGCGCCGGCGACAGCCAGCGCCGCCTGTATCCAGAGCACACCAGCCATGCCCCAGGCGTCCTTGATAGGCGGGAACATGAAGGTGCCTGCGACGGCCCCCAGCTTGCCGCAGGCGGCGGAGAGGCCGTGGAAGGTGCCGCGCACGCTAGTGGGGAAGACGGAGGCTGGCAGCACGTACGTGCTGATGTTGGGCCCGGTGTTGAGCGCGAAGGTGAGGAGGCAGAAGAGGGCAAACTTGACTTGCGCGCTGCCCTCTGGGCTGGCCTGGTAGACCGCCCCCATGGCCGCACAGCACGCCGCCAGCAGCCAGAAGCCCCAGATGCTGAGCCAGCGCCCTCCCCGCGGCTTCAGCAGCACAATGCCAGACGCGGCGCCCGGCAGGCCCAGCGAAGCCACTACAATGCTCTGCCAGCACAGCGCCGTGAGGCTCTCCCCGCTGCCGAAGATGCTCGCCAGGATGGAGGGAGTGAAGATGTTGCAGGCGTAGTACAGCACATCGTAGCACGCCCACGTGCCGCCCGTGCCGATGAGGGCGCGCCAGTGCGCCCCCATGTTTGCCGACGCCTCCCGCTCAGCCTCCACTGCAGCCACCTCGATGCTGGGGTCCCACTCAACCACCGTGGTGGCGTGCTGGCTCGCCTCCAGCTCAGCCGCGTGCAGGTGCGCAGACAGCTCCGCGCTCATAGTGTGCGCGTGCTCCTCATCCTCCGCGCTGCGCTTGTTGGGCCGCAGGTGGCCCCGTGTGCGGCCAGCCCGCCAGGCCGCGTGCAGCGGGACGGCTGCCACGGCCGCCCCGAGGCCGAGGATCAACCGGAACTGCACGCTCGTGGTCCAGGCGTGCCGCGGCAGCTGCAGCAACAGAATCGCTACCACGTACGGGAGCAGTGCGCCGAGGCTCTGCCACCAGAAGGCCCAGCCAACCTTCGTCTCCGCATGCTCGCCCGCCGCTGCGCCCTCGTGCGCCGTCGCGGCAGCCATCGGATAAATTCCGCCCACGCCCACGCCCAGCACGAAGCGCGAGAAGGCCAGGATGCCGTACAGCAGCGGGGGCTCGCCCCAGGTGGCGAGCGCGGACGCAAGCGCCCCCGCCACAACGAGGGAGAGCGTGAGCAGCATGCCCGCCCTGCGGCCCACCACGTCGCCAATCCAGCCCATGAGCACCATGCCCACGGCAGCGCCCGCGAACACGACGCCCATGATCACGAACGTGGCCCAGTGCGGCTCGGGGTAATCAGCCACGAGCGGCGGATCGGTGTTGTCGGAAGGGATCACGGTCCCGCCGCTGGCTGTCATGAATGCCACAGCGATGCCCAAGCACGAAAAGTTAAACTGAATGCCGAGGTTGCCAATCGAAGCCACCAGTTGGGAGTTGTTTCCGGGGCCAGGTGCGGCCTTGCGGGACACGGGCGCCCCCGCTCGGCCACCTGACGCGAGCAACCCCGCATCGAGCTCAGAGCCGGCAAGTGCCATCCCACGCGTGGAACCGAACTGTAGACTGCGCGCTAACGGCGCGCGGATGAGCGGGCGGCGATTCAGCCTCGGCAATCGGGCGCAATTGGAAGAAACCACGCTCAAGGTTTCGGGCGACCGACCCAAAGACTGGCCGAAAGTGAACCGCGCAACAGGTCGCTACCACCCTATATCAGTCACCAAGGCGAGTCGCGATGAAGAGGCAAATACGACAGCTGCAAGAAGGTGCTGCCATCACACCTCCGTACGCCGCCACACCCGGGATTCCGACATGCTTCGATGGACAGACTCCGGGAGGACCCTGCACAGCGCACAGCCGCAGAGCAGTGGTTGGCACGGGGACGGAGAGGTTAATCATGTTGACACGGCTGGCTTGTGAGCTCGCCGGCCTGCCGGCGCGCCGTGAAGCCAGTTCGTCCGTGAAACCGACTCGGGGAGCTCAAAGATCGTGAACACCATGGCACCAGCGGGCGTGAGGCGGATCAAACGCCACGGCTGGCGTGTCGCGCTCTTTGCCCTCTTCTCGCAAGTGACCCAGGCGGCGTACTCTTGTCCAGCAGGGTTTTCCTCGCTCACGTCAAGCTCAAATGGGGCGTATTGCTACGCCGCGTTCAACAACAACAACGCTGGTCTTAGCTGGGGCTCGGCAGAAACTGCCTGTGTCAATACCGGCGCCAAGCTGGCCCACCTTGCATCAATCCGCGATGCCTCTCAACAGGCCGCGGTTGTAAGCGGCCGCTGCGGCGGCAGCATCCCCGCCGGTCATGCGTACTGGGTGCGTTCCCGAAGCTGCTCGTAGGTGTTCCTGCAGATCAACTTGCTGTGCAGTTTTTGTGATTCAAGCCCGACCCGCGGCCCCGTCCCCTCCTTTTGCGAGAAAGCCGACCGCGTGTTGTCGCTCTGCCATCATGATCGTGTCCTGCGTCGTGTTTGTCTTTCCTCGGGTGCAGTGGATCGGCCTGCACGATTCTGCAGTGCAGGGGACGTGGCAGTTCACGAGTGGCGCAGACCCGACCTGGTACCTGGCCACCAATCCGTGGGCGTCTGGGCAGCCGGACCACGCTGGGCCCTATGGCAATGGGCTGCGCGAGCACCAGGCTCACGTCACGGACTGGACTGCTTCCATGCCTCTGAACGATTACGCGGACGGCTACCCCACTTCCTGGGAGACCCCATCGGTGCCGATGTGGGGCTGCTGCGAGGCTGCAGCGCTGCCGCTCACCAACTGCCCCTCCGGCTTCTATGGGCCCGATGCCTCAGGCTATTGCTACAACACCCTCACGGTGGCTGCGGGGTATACGGGAACAGCAGCCTCCTCCGCTTGCCGGGCTCTGGGCTACGGGGCGAGCCTTGCATCCATTGTGGACGCCACGACTGCAGCATCAGTGCTAACGAGCTCTTGTTATGGGACTCTCGCATCGGGATACAATTACTGGTGAGGGCCTGAGCGGAACAGTGGCTTGGGAAGCCGCTGGAAGAGCCGGCGCGGCCTGAGCACTGTAAACGGGGCGAGCGGGCATTTTTTCCCCTGCGTTCCCCTCCCAATTGAAATGAGCGCCCCTCCGCCTGCAGGATCGGCCTCCAAGACGTCACGGCTGGAACCACTTCCACGTCCCGCACTGGCAGCTACTGGCGCTGGCTCTCCAGTGGTATGCTGAGCACGTATCTGATGACGGCAGCTGGCCAGGCGCTGTGGGGCCCAGGCCAGCCGGATGATGGCGGCGGCGGGGTGAGTGTCGCGCGAAACACCTGCGACGCAACCGCTTCCGCTGCAATTAGTCTCTCACCAGACCCACAGTGTGCGCCTCTGACGTACCCCCTTGCAGGAGCACTGCGTCCACGCCTACGGAGATATCGGCAACCAGCTGAATGACTACCCTTGTGGCAATCCCACCCTTTGGAGCAACCCGATGTCCGCGTGCTGCCAGGCGCCAGTGATATTTGGCACAGAGCCATCTCCGACCCTCACGCCCACACCGACCAGCAGCCCCCGCGCCTCCGTATGCCCACCAGGCTTCAGCAACCCCGTCACGAGCTCGTCAGGCGCAACCTTCTGCTATGCCGTGGCAGCGGGCCCAAACGGAGCCGGCCTGACGTGGGGTCAGGCGCTGGCCTCCTGTCAAGCGAAGGGCGCACAACTGGGCAGCCTCGCTGCGATTCGCGACTCGGCGCAGAAGACGGCTGTCATCACCAACCGTTGCTCCGGCCTCATCTCGGTGACCAACCCTGCCACATACTGGTGAGTTGAGCCGCTGCGGCCACTATGCAGGACTTTGCGATCGTGAGCCTGCTGCGGAGAGCGCTGCATTGCAGCTGAACAAGTCAGCCTGTCCGTGCTTCATCCCACCGCACTTCCCATGGCGCTGGTTCTCACTCGTGTCTGCAGGTGGATTGGTATGACGGACGCGCACGTCTCCGGCACCTACCAGTACGCTAGCGGCGTTGATTCCACGTACACAACGAGCAACTGCTGGGGCGCAGGACAGCCCGATCACGCTGGCGGCTACAAGAGCGGCGAGACGGAGCACTACGTGCACGTGTACACTGACACGATGCTGCTTAACGACGCACCGGGGCAGTACTATGGGTTTGCGGTGTGGAAGACAGCATACCCGCAGCCGCAAATCGTGGGCTGCTGTGAGGCGCCTGCTGGCCCGATCAATACGTGTCCTGCCGGCTACACGGGCCTTGACGCATCTGGATATTGCTACAAGGGCGTTGCTACGGCTGGAGGTTACTCTTGGGCTGGCGCTGCCGCTGCTTGCCGCAGCAACGGGGGCTTCCTTGCTCACATCACCGACGCTACCACTGCCGCTAGTGTTGTCACCAACCACTGTGGCGGCACCATATCAGCGAGCCTGAGCTACTGGATTGGGTTGCAAGATTTAACGGCTGCTGCCGGCCACACCGACAAGCAGGCAGATTACTGGCGCTGGTACGGCTCGGGCGCGGACAACAGCTTCCTGCGCAGCGGAGGCATGAATGCGTACTGGCAGGGCTCGCAGCCCGACGACTACCAGAGCGCCGAGCACTGCATCCACTCCTGGGCAGCTTACGGCGGCCTGCTTAACGATGCGGGCTGCACCGGTACAACACTGGATACGGTCATGTCGGCATGCTGCATGGCGCAGGGCTATTACGTGATGCCGACGGCCAGCGTTACAGCCACGCCGAGCGTCAGCCCCAGCTCTAGCGTGACGGCGAGCATCACGCCGAGTGGCAGCCTCACCGCCTCACAAACGGGGTCTTTGGTGGGTTTCGACTGGACCTGTTGCACTGTTGCCCGTGGCCAGGGTGGCGCGGCCTGCGCTATGTGTGGACAGTTGGCAATGGGCGAGACACGGCCAGCCGCGTTTCCCCGCCGTGCTTGCCCGCAAGAGATGCCGGAAGCTGACACACAAGACTGAAGACGTGAGCTGTGATGGTTTGGCAATCAGCTGTCAGTGTCGCCGTCTGTCTCTGCCGCTTTTCCTTTACTGCAGACAGCGTCAGTGACAAACACCGGCAGCTCCACGTCATCACTATCCCCGAGCAGCAGCCTGACGGCGTCGGGCAGCTCCACAAGCACGTCCAGTGTGACATCCACCTCCAGCTTGGTCAGTGCCTGAAGCCGGCAGCAGCTGGTTGGGCGGGGGCTCTCTTCGGACTGGCCAGGCTCTCTTTGCGTTGCTGGAAACACAGCCGCGCAAACCGCAGAGCCACAGACGTGTTACTGTGCTGTGAGCAGTGGGCAGGTGCTGCGCTGAATTTGCAGTGCGATGAATGTGCTGCTGACCCGTGAACCTTTGTTACCTTTCTCCCCAAGTCCCCTCGCTTCTCTCTTCCGGCTCGCAGTCGGCCTCCTTGACTGCCAGCGGATCGCTCACAAGCACGCCGTCTGCGTCGATTACGGCATCGCAGGTGGGGGCTGCTGCAGCGCGCGTCTGGCCCACAGAGCGCTCTGCGGAACTCCTCTGCCGATTCATGTGCCCGAGCCCTCCATCCCTCCGTCTTGCGCAGACTGGCACCGCCTCGCTCACAGCGACTTCGACTGCGACACCAACAAGCAGCGTCAGCTCCACGCCCAGTGTCGTGCGTCGATCCGCAGCTGCCTTGATTGCAGAGCTTGCTCAAAATGAAAGGGCATGTGGCGCCTGGCTCCGAGGTGCAACCCCTCTCCACTGGAGATATGCTCGCTGTCCTCTTCGCCTGCCGCTACGCAGACATCTAGTGCCACCAGCAGCCTCACGGCAACCGCAACAGCGTCTGTGTCAGCCACGTCGTCCCTGTCCAGTTCGCCGTCTGCATCAGTCACCTCCACGCAGGTCCGTGGTCGGTTGTGTGTGCCGCCAGAGTGCCTCTCTCCCCCCGGCTTGCAAGAGCTTTCTGTGATTTGGTTGAAGACAGTCCCGTTGATCCAGCGCTGACGTCGCCGGAGCTGGGGGCTTTTGAGCTGCGGTTTGGTTTCCTCGGCCGGCTCAACTCACCTTCGCGCTGCCGACCGGCTGCCTCGTGCTTGCGTCCGCCTGCCTCGTGCCGCGCTTGCAGACGAGCACTTCCTCCGCTACGTCCACGATTTCAGCATCGACCACAGCGACACAGGTCAGAGCTGCAGCGCGTGCGTGCACGCTTGGCACGCCCGAGCTGCGTGTGGATCTTGTTGGCACGCTGCCCGTGTACTGCAACCGGCCTTGCTGCGTCTGCGCCGTGTGGCTTCGCGTGCATGCAGACCGCAAGCCCCTCCGGCACGAGCTCACTGAGCAGCACCCCCACAGGCTCGCTGTCCAGTACGCCCTCGACCACTGCCACGGCGACTCAGGTGCGTTTTCTGCATGCCGCCCGCATTTAGGTGCTTGCACTCCCATCTCCAGGGCCGAACTGCCCGTTTGTATAGTCGGCGTGCCAGGCCGTGCACGTTGCACTGAATGCAACTGGGACGCCACCGCTCGTGGCTGGAGGGCGTGCTGTTCTACCGTGGCGCTTCTACGTCGCGGTGCGATGCTTCATGCCCCCACTGCTGCAGACGGAAACGTCGTCCATTTCGGCGACGGCAACGGTGTCCGGCAGCTCTGGGGCCACGCACAGCAGCACTCCCTCAGCCAGCGGCAGCAGCTCGCAGAGCGCCTCTGCTAGCGGGAGCCTTTCCAGCAGTAGCTCTCCATCGATCACCGCGACAGGGGTGAGTGGCTGTGTTTTGTGGGTGCCGCTGCGGGCAACGGCGCGGCCCCCCGGGAAGACCGGCGCAGGTCCGAGCCGAACAGGCCTGGGGTGCGCTGTGGCTACGTCTCGAACGCTGCTACCCCGCGCTCAACCCGCCTTGCGTTTGCAACCTCCCTTCGCCGGCCTCTCTTCCGCCGCAGAGCGCGACACGCTCTCGCACTGCATCAGTCAGTGCTACCGGCTCCCGTAGCTCCAGCTCTAGCGAGACGAGGACGGCTTCCAGCAGCGGCAGCTCGTCAGGCAGCCGCAGCCCATCCCTCACGCGGTCTGCGGCCCCCACGGCCTCCAGCTCCGCCTCTGTGTCCCCGAGCGCCTCGCTGACCCCTGTTACGGGGATGGGCCAGTGTGTTTTCACGGCGTGGGCCGCGGCCCCGGGCGCCGCGTGCTCCGCTGCCTGCGGCGCAGGTCTGCTGCAGCAGCTGCGTGTCTTCCTCGCTCCGGACACGCCCTCGGCTCAGGCCTTGTGCAACGCCTCCTCTGCCCTCTCGCAGACTGTGGCGTGCAATGTGCAGGCCTGCGCAGCGCCAGACGCGTCCGCGTTTCCGTTCGTTTCCTTCGCCTCAGTCGTGGAGGGCGACGCCGCCAGCGCCGCGGCCCTGCCCTCCGAGTGGACCGATGCCTCCAGCGGCGGCACTGCGGTCATCAGCAACGACACGTTGGCTCTGGTGCAGGCGCGGGAGCGGCTGCGAGCAAACGTGTCGGCCGCGGTGCAGGCAGCGCTGCAGGAAGTATTGCTGGCGGGCGGCAGCGGCAGCGGAGGCGTTGCTGTGTCCCAAGAGGCTCTTGCGTGGCTCAGAGCGCTGGCTCCCGCAGACGTGCTGATTGAGGAGCCGCCCACCCAAGCCGCTGCGACTACCGATGGGGCGGTTTCATCCACGGCCAGCAGCACTGTGTCTTGGCGCATCAGCCTCCCTTTGCAGGGCGCAGCCGGCGGAGGCGGCTCTGTCTCAGCGGCCTTGCAGCTGCTGCTCTCCAGCGGGGCAGGCGCGACTGTGGCGGCAGAGATTGCAGGCCTTTTGGCTGCAGCTGTCACTCGTGCATGCGCAGATGCTAGCCTTGCTCTGTTGGTGAACTGCCCCGCGGGGCAGGCTCCGCGACAGGTGCCGGACCCCGCGACGCAGCTGGCGGCTGGCACTGCCGGTAACTCAGCCGCCTCCTCGAACGCATCTAAAGGTGAGTTGTGCTCGCCTCCAACCTGCCTGTAACTCGCCCCACGCCGTCACGACGGATTGCGCTGCCTGCGTGTGTTGCGGCCGTCAAGAGACGCACCCATTGGTCACCCAGTTATAATGGATTGCTCTTCATTCGTGGCTTCGCCCCACCCGTGCAGATGTGACGCTTGGTGCCAGCGGCGGCGGCGCGGCGGTGCTGCTGCTAGTCGCTGGCGTAGCTTTTCTGGTGTATCGTCGCTCTCGCAGGTCGCGCCGGCAGGCGAGTGCAGCGACAGTGGAAGGCGCTGACAGCGCTGCCACACCGAGCCAGCTGGTTGCCTCCACAGCTCCGGACGGTGCAACCGTCGGCTACCCAGGGGCAAAGCGCTCAGCCTCCACGACGGCCAAGGCCAATGCGGCTGCGAAAGCGGCCCGCGCGCCGAGCCAGCGCTACCTGCTGCGATCCCCGTCCCGGGCAACTGTGTTTCCGGACGATGATGCCACGGGCCTCGTCGCGGCCGACGACCCGCCTCACGCCGCTGCAGCGCCGACAGCAGGCGGTGCCGCAGTGTCTTCGCCGGCCAGTGGCAACCCAGAGGTTGCGACGGACCCAAGTGCCAACAGTCCCGATGTATCCGTCACCTCGCCTGACCGCGGCCTCCAAAGCCCGGCACGCTCCGCCTTCGAACCAGCTCCCTCAGCTGACGCGACCACCGAGTCACACGGCGCTGCCCCCGACGCTTCCGCTGCCGAGCAACGCCAAGACAATCCCGCCCCTTCGCTGGCCACAGCGGCACCCGCTACAGACGCAGCTGCGGAGCTCGCAGCCTCCGAGCGACGCCGGCTGCCGGGCCAGGCAACAACTGCACCTGACCCCCGTGCCAGCGATGCCCTTGGCGTATCTGCCTTGGCCACGACCGCCCCGTCCGCCCGCGACGCCAGCTCCGTGCCGAGACGCGCAGCCAGCATCAAGCTGATACGAGCTGCCGTGACTGCCACCAGCGCGACCGCCTACGTGGCCACTCCTGCTCGCAGCCGCACGGGGCCGCGGGTTGCCTCGGGCTGGTCGCAGCGAAACCTTCTGGAGGAAAGCCGCGGCAGCAACGGCGGGGCTGCCACTGCCCGAGGCGACGACGGAAAGCTGGATGACGGCCTGCTGATGCGCGATGTCAGCGCTGCAGATGTGCTATCGCTGGCTACAGCCAGGAGCCCTGCCACCGCGCCGATTGGTGGTGGCGCAGGCGGCCGTGCCGCGGGACCGTCAGCCACACGACTCGCAGCCATCGATGAGGCTGCTGGAACTGTCATGTCCCCAACCATGCGGGCAGCAGCTGGGCTGAGCTCTGCCGCCGCTGCCACGCTCGTATCTCCGCGGCTGCCGGTGGCGCTGGTGTCACCTCGGGGCGACGGCAGCCCATCGGGGCGCAGCCCGGAGGCAGCAGACTCTGCCTCCAAGCAAGCGCCGCCAGCACGCTTGCAGTCGTACGAGCGCCAGCCGAGCATGCGTGCTATGGTGGTGGGCAGCCTACGGAGCCCCACTCTGCTCGGCGATGCCCCCGGCGATTCGGGTGCGGGCGGCGCAGCCTCCGTCACAGCTCGACCGGAGGGAGTTGAGAGGCGGTCAACCTTTCGCCGCAAGCCAAGTCTCACACGGCTGATCGCGCCGCCAGGCGACCATGCCAGCACTGGGGCCAGGCCATAGGGTCACGTTGTGGTACCGTGACGGCGTGGACCTTGCATGCGTACCGCTGCAGGCTGGCCTTCGCAGAGGCTGCCGCACCACTCCGCAGCAGCGAATCGCCGTGACTAGCATGCTGTGGGCTGGAAGCCTCCCGAGGACATGGCTGCACGACATCACACCCCACTGCACTCCCATACTTCCCTGACCTGTGTGCGATACATGCTCTGCTTGCTGCATTGGTGCATAGACGGCCCTTGCTGGATGTGCAGCCGCTCTCGCCCGCTGCGCCTTTCACGGAATTTGTATGAACAATCCATTCCTCTGCTTCTTGCTGCATCACCTTCATATATCCGCCCCCACCGCCGCAGGCACCTCGCCTGCAACGGCAGCGCGCGCAGCACTGGCGTTGCTTCGCGGTTGCACCGGCAGCGCGCTGGGGTTTCTTCAAAGCTGCTTGCATTAGATTGCATTCGTCGAACCGCAGCTTGCCACATGGAGGCTGCGCCTCGCTGTCGCCCCATCTCTTGTGCCGCTTGGCCGGATTGGGCTGGACATATAACTGCATCGAGCCCGCGAGACGGCATGCGCGACGGACCCGGAAAACCAGCTCATGCCTGAGCTCGAGCGGTGGTGCGCGGATGGCATGCATTCGGTCTGTGCGAGACGCTGTGCGCAGCACTATTCCGCAATCTTGCAACTGTGCATCAACAGCCGTCGCAGCACATGTGTGCACACTTGCGCATGCATAGAGCGCTCTAGCTAGCGCATGCCTGCCTCGGCACAGCTCGCGGGAACACGCTTTGAAATTTGATCACGTACACTACGTTGCTGCTGCGACACATTTATGACCTCTAGATCTCGAAATCGAAAATTAATATACTTGGCGGAACATCCACACGCACCTCGCGCGGCCGTGTATCGCCATGGCCATGCACACGTGTGCACAATTCTTCGAATTCTTGCACTTGCATTGAGATCGATCCAGAGCTCATGTTCGTTTACGTTCGGATTCAAGGCCGCGCAGGACTGATACCGGTCTGTTGACGGATTGCCTTTCAGGCGTGATAGCTTCAAACACGCAACCAGCCGGCCTGCGGGCAGCGGCGCAGGCCCCTGCGCGGAGCCCTCGGGCGTGCGGTGCCGCTCGCCCTTCTCAAAGGCTGCCGGGGGAGGGTGCACCGGTTGCTGCGGCAGCTTCTGCCGCAGCAACCGCGTCGGCGTCTGCGCCCTGACTGGGCTCTGCCTCCGCCTTCGCCTCCGCCTGCACGGCCGGGCTTGACGCGTGCGTTGCCGAGTCATCTGCGTCAAGGGCATGGCCTGCGGAGGGGGCAGGCGACGCCCCCGCCGCCGCTGGCTCCTGTGGCGCCGCGCTGGCTGCCGCAGCCGCTGCCTTGCGAGCAGTCCAAGGGTTGGGGCGGGCCGGCGAGGGGGCGGCCACCGCCTGCGCAGGCGCATGCGCTGCTGCCGCTGCAGCAGCAGCCGTGGAGGGCCCGGGCCCAGCCAGCAGGCCCACAAGGCTGGGGACGGGCACCGCTGCAACCGCAGCGCGGCCCGCAAGTCCTGTCAGCCCAGTCAGCGCCGCGCCATGCTTGGGCGGGGGCAGGACTGCGGGGCCGGGGGCGGGCGTTGTTGGCCGGGCTGCAGGCGCCGCAGCGAACAGCGCGCTTGATCCGCTGCTACTGCTGCTGCCGCCAGCCTTCGCGGCGGCACCGGGTCCGCTGCGCAGCGCACTGACGGCTGCAGCCCCCGCCCCGGCTCCCCCCTTGGCTGCGAAGCCTACGGCTAGTGCTGAGGGGGTGAGGAGTGCTGCGAGGCCAGAGACAGCCGGGGAGGAGCCTCCCACGCCCGCTGGCGACGACCCCTTGGCCTTGCCCTTGCCTGCCCGGTCAGAGCCGTTGCCTGCCGCAGCGGGGGTGGAAGGGGTTGCAGCAACGGCCTTCGCACCGGTGCGGCCGCCCTTGGCTGGCGTGGCGGCAGCAGCAGCATGTGGGCCCACTGCGGTGGGGGCAGCAGAAGGGGGTGCCGCGGCTGCCGCAATGAGGGCAGCGGGGGTGGCCGGGGAAGCCGGGGCCGCGCTTCCAGCCGCCACGCCTGCCGAGGCGCCATGGGGCGGCCCCGACACAGCCGGAGGGGCAGCAGCAGCAGCAGGCGCCGCAGCGACCGCAGCCGCCCCGCTGGTGGGGGCGGCTGCCCCCAGCAGGCTGGCGAGAGACACGGGGGCGGCGGGGGCAGCGTGAGGCGCCACCGCTGCTGCTGCAGGCGCAAGGGCGGCGGAGGCGCAAGCAGCGGTAGCGGAGGGGGCCGCCGGCAGCTGGGTCGTCCCCTTGCGAGCTGCGGCAGCCCGCAGTGCTGAGAAGAGAGACTCGTAGCCCGCCCGCAGGCTGCTGCCCGCCCCAGCGGCAGAGTGAGCCTCCCCCTCCCCGAGGCCGCATCGCGCCACTGCGTCGTGTACCTCTGCCACCCGCGCAGCGATGGCCGCGAGGGCATCGCCAGACAGCACTGCCGCAGCAGCTGCCGTGGCTGCCGTGTGGGCGCCAGTGTGGGCGGGCGCGAGCCAGGCTGTCAGGTCTGCCAGCCCCTGCCGCAGGCTGCCCGCAGCGACCTCCCGCAGGTGGCGGACAGAGGCCACGTCCTGCGCTGCATCCGCCTCCAGCGCCGCTGCTCGCTTCTCCTGCTGCTCCGCCACTGCAGAGAGGGCGATTCCCCTGTAGCGCTCTGCCTCGCCCCGCAGGCCTGCCGCCTCCCCCTGCAGGCTGCCAGCGCGGGCCGCCAGGGCAGCCATCAGCGCCTCCTCTGCGCCAGCATGCGAGGCGAGGGAGGCAGCGTAGCGGCACAGGGCCGCCGCTGCAACGGCGCCCGTCACGCCAGCAATACCCGCTGCAGACGCAGGCGCGGGCGCGACGGCAGCGGCCTCCGTGGCTGCAGCTGCAAGCGGCTTCTGCGATGCCTCAACACACACCGCCCGCAGAGCCGCCGCGCCCGCCTCGGCTGCAGCAGCTGCCTCCTGCAGCCGGAGCAGTCGCCCCGCCGCAGCCAGCTGGCTCTCGATGGCGGTAAGCCGCGGCAGGAATCGGCCTGCTGTCTCCGCAAGCTGCCGTCCCAGCAGGTCAGCCTCCTCCTGCCCCGCAGCCAGCCCCCTGTCCACCTCAGCCAGGTCAGCAAGCAGCGCTGCGCGACGGACAGATAGCGCCTCCTGCCGCGCCTGCACCGCAGCCATGGCGCCCTGGAAGGGCCGGGTGGCGGCCTCCGCCTCCCCGCGCAGCTCAGCCAGCCGCCTGCGCTGCTGCGCCTCCGCCACCCGCGCAGCCGCCCCCGCGGGGCCTCCGGTGTAGCTGGCGACCCTGCCCGCCGCAGAGCGCAGGCTGCTGAGGGCAGCCGCCTCCACGGGGCCTACGCCGCCTGCACCCGCACCCGCTGCGCCCCCTGCTGCGCCCGCGTGGCCGCCAGGAGGAGGGGCTGCCAGCGCAACCAGCGACTGCGCAGCGGAGAGGGAGGCTGAGGCCGCCTGCAGGCACCCGTGCGAGGCGTCCCGCTGCGCCAGCATCCCCCGCAGCAGCGTGCTGCTGATGCGGCCGCTGGGGGCGGCCTCGGGCGCACCCGCTGCAGCAGTGTCAGCAGCGGCGGGTGCGGCGGAGGAGGGGAGTGGCGGCAGCGTTGCCAGCCGAGCCAGCGCCCCCTCGGCCTCCCGCAGCGATGCAACAAAGGCAGCAGAGGCGGCAGCGGCCGCCCCAGCCCTCGCTACGCTGCCCAGCAGCAGCGCGGCGGCGCTCTGCGCTGTGGCGGTGAGCAGGGCCGTGAGGTCTGCAGCGCTGCCCACGAGGGGGAGGGCCCCAGCTCCAGAGCCGCCGCCGCTGCTGGCAGCCCCCTCGGAGGCTCGGATGGCTTCCGCCGCAGCAGCTGCGGCCTCTGCCACGGCGGCGCAGCGGTCTGCCGCGGCGGCAGCGACGCCCCCCGCAGCCGCCACAGCCTCAGCGGGCAGCAGGCTCGCAGAGGCGGCTGACGCGGCTGCGTCGCAGCTCTCGTGCGGCTGCTGCGCGGGCAGCGGCACCTGCTGGGCACGCAGCGTCGTCGCGAAGAGCAGCGCTGCCGCGAGGAATGAGAAGAGGAGGGAGCGGAGGACAGACGCAGGGGTCGACCCGCGCAGGGCCTCTGGACTGCTCAGGTCAAGGGGGGCAGCACCCCCGACCTCTGTCGACCCCGCCAGACCCCCGACCCCGCCCGTCACCTCGCTCCAGCGAATGGCTGCCGCCACATCGGCAGCGACCGCAGGGATGCCTGCAAAGCCACCAGCCCCGGCGGCATCGCCTGCAGCCGCCGCCGCCAGAAGGAGCAGCCGCTGCACAGCCGCAGCGACACATGCCAGCAGCGGCTCGGCGCTCTCCCCGGGCAGCGTCAGCTCCACCGCCCCGCCTGCGGCAGCGGCTGCGCTGCGGCCGTACCCGTGGCCTGCGCCCCCAGCAGCGCTCGCAGCTGCAGCAGCCGCGGCCTGCACCCGCTGCCCAGTGGCCCCCACCAGCCACCTTGTGGCCAGCATCACGCCCGTGACAGCATCCACCTCAACGGCCCCCGAGCCTCCGGAGCCGGCAGCAGCGGCATCGGAGCCGCCTGCTGCGGCGCGCAGAACCGAGGCCTCGAAGCAGTAGGGCGCGAGCTCATGCCACGATACCGCAGGCAGCGCAGCGGTCACAGCGTGCTTTGCAACAGGCGTTGCAGCGGTACCTGTTGCCAGGTCGACAGATTGCTGAGCAGCGACCCAGCCAGCGCCCGATCTTGTCCCGCCGTTGACGTGCACGACCGGGGCAGCGACAGTGGAGTGACCGCCCTGCGCGCCGCCTGCCGCGCCCGCGGCCTCTGCTCCAGCATGGACGCGGCTGCGCTCGGCAAGCGCGGGCTTCTTTCCCGACGCGGGCCCGCTGGGCGGAGCGCCAAGGAGAGCGATGAGGTTGCGTTGCTTCATCTTCGGGGCAGCAGGCGTTCGCGCCGCTGAGAGGCAAGCCGGCGAGGAAGAGCCTGATGCGGAGAACTTGATTCAATAAGAGTGTTGGCCACGTCCCTCTCGAATGATTCGCAAACGGGCTCCACTTGGTCGCAGAAAGATAACGCTTGCAGATTCACAGATCAGTGATCACCTCTGCGAAGTTCGAAACATGACTGCAAAACGAGCGACGGTGTTGTTTCCGGTGGCATCAGACCTGAACCTTCCAACCGGTCATGGTTGGTCGTTCGACCCGCCGCCACAACGCAAAACCAAAACCGGCGTCGGTGCCGTTGCCGGCCGCCGAGTCGGCGGTCGGCGGCGCCGACGCGCTCTCAGCCGGCAATTCCCAGCAACGTCGACCGAAGCCAAACCGACCTGAAAGTGGCTGAAGGTCACGGCACCTGCACGCTTCTGCGTCGAAACGCCGTGCACGGTTGGCGCACACTTTTTGAATGCAGTCACAGCAACCTGCCGCGTCCCACATGTGATTCATGATGTGAACCCAGGCCCGATGAAATCGTGCCCCGCAATCCCCGGGTTCGATGGTGACGTCGTTCTTCTTTGGAGCGCGACAGGGTGCGCGCGCCGTCGCCGAGTACGCTGGCTTGACCACCGGGGTTGTCAAGGCTTTCGGCATCAACATGTCCTGTAGCGCTCCTCCCAACACAATGTTTAATGTTGATGCCGGAGTCAGCTCCCACACGTGCCAAGGCACGTGCCTCTGCAACCTCGAATCACCGGTCCGCCGCGGATGCTCACCGGGCGGCTGCGACGCAGCGCACGCTTCCGAGAGCGCAGGTGGCTGCGCTGACGGAGTTGTTGCCGCCGCCTGGAGCCGGCTGGCGCACAATGGCGGCTCAAGGCGCGTCGGCGGTGGATCGCGGGGGACGCACGTGCGTGCAGCCTGCCGTCACACACCCGCATGGCACGGGGCGATTCCGCAAGGCCGAGCCTCCAAGCCCCGGTGCTGTGCGCCGCGGCCGGAGTTTAGAGCTCGGCGGGCTAGCTGACGGGCCGGGGCCCACCTCATGTATCGGATGCGATACGGCGGAGGCGCGGGCGCTCCCAACGCTGACGCCTGCCGCTGCGCTGTGCGCACCTGACTGCCCAGGGCGGCGATTGCAATGGCCTGAGGGCAACGACTTTCGGAGGGCGATTCGGCCACCGTCGTCCGGACGCGAAGCCGAAGCGGGGCAACCCACTGGATAGCCCCTTTACTTGAAGGTGTGTAATGTCGTCTGTACGTTTCGGGCCTCTGCCCCTGGAGCTCGCATGCGGACTCCGGAGTGTACGTCGCGGCCAGCCACACCTTCTGTGACGTAGGTCTACTCGAGTTTGAGTCTCTCAGTTTTGAGTTCTATATACGAGCTCGGGTGCACGTGCGCCCCTCGCGATGCAATTTGAATTTCGTTGATCACTCGATCGCGATCAGTCGCTTGAAATTTGAGTTTGGCGTATACCCTCTGAGCGAGAGCTGTGTGATGCGAGCGCTGCTGTATTTCGACGCCTGGGTGAGCTAAAGTTGCACTCTCGATCTATTGATTTTCAAAGCATGGCAGCCGTCGGCTCTGTACACATGTGTCGGCCGGGGAAGCGGTGCGTGATTGCAGCCCTCGAGTCAAAGCCAGTTCACAGCCACTCAGCACGATCGTTCGCCAGCCAGCATGCGCAGCCCAGCTGCAACGCCATCCAACCAGTGGCCACCGAGACAGAACCAGCGTGAGGGTCTGCAGGCGCTCGCGACATAATCACCGCTCGCCCGGGTAGTGCTGCAACCCAGGCTGCAGTGAGGCGCCAGCTGTAGCGCGGTGTGGGGCGTAGCCCCCGCCTGCTGCAGCCTCCTCGCCACCTGTGCTGCCCGCGTCAATTACGCCTGCATCCTCGCCGCCCCCGTAGGGTGGCAGGGACGGCATTGAGCCGTGCCCCCCGTCCCCTGCCCCCTCGCCTCCCCCCGCCCCTGCGAAGATCACATCGTGCAGCGCCTGCAGCACGTACTCGTCTTGCAGCAGGCGGCTCACAACTGCCCGCCTGTCCTCTCCCGTGAAGTCAGCCAGAGACACTTGCCGGGCGCGAGCAAGGGCCACGGCAGTGTCCACGCCGGTGCTGGAGGCGAGGTTGCTCTCTACAGCGGCTGCCGTGTGCCCGCCGCCCCCTGACGACATTGCCATCGCCCCAGCCGCTGCGGCGATGGGGGTGGAGGATACAACGTTCCGCACCCTCCGCCGCGCCACCTCCTTCCGAACGTCCTCCACGCACTGCAGAAAGAAGGTTTCCAGCTCCCCGCGGCTGCTGCGCAGCGAGGTGTTGGCTGCCTTCAAACGGCTCGTGCGGGTGCGATACGTCTCGAGCTGCCGCGTCGCGTTGGCTAGCTGTGCCTCCAGGCGCCGAATCAGGGCCGCGGTCGCAGCCTCCGCTGCCGCCGTGCGGTGCGGTTGCGCCGGCCCTCCCGCAGCCCGCAACCCTGTCGCAGCTGCTTCGGAGGAGGCAGCTGCAGCCGTCAGGTGCAGCGGCGCGCTCGCCCCTGTGCCCCCACCGCCGCCACTGCGCGCAAAGGGGTCAGCCGAGACCGGCCCTGTTGGTTTCCGTAGCTTTGGCCCCGTCCCCCAGCGCTTGGCTGCAGTGCTGGCCCCGCCTGGGAAGGAGGTGGCAAGGATGCCGGCCCTGCCAGACGCGACCGCAGCGGCATCGGAGGCCGGCCCAGCGCCCGACGGATGAGCTACCCCAGCGCCACCCACCCCCTCTTCATCTGCGTCGCTGCCTGCGCCCCCGTCTCCCGTCAGGTCGAGCGCCTGCCCCGCCGCGCCCCCCGTGGCTCCCAGCAGCGCGGTGTTGCGCTTACTTGCCTTCAGCTGCCGCTCCAGCCAGCCCCTGTCCTCCTCCAGGGCTGTCACCTTGTCCCGTAGGTACTCCACGTCAGCCTTGAGGGAGGAGCAGAAGGCATCGAGACGCAGGGCCTCGCTGCGGTACCAGTCGCGCTCAGCTGCAGGGAGGGCCGAGGGCGGGAGTGGAAGGGGTGAAGGGGAGGCGGGAGAGTGAGCGGGCGCGATAGGCGATCGAGAACAGGCGCCGTTCCCGAGGAAACACGCGCCCCCTGGGGCATCTCCATCATGCATTCGAGGCGGAGTCAAGACCAGCTGCAGCTGCAGCGAGCGGCTCCCACGCCACAGCAGCACGCCATCTGTCTGACGGTCCGGGCACCACTGGTTGCTGGTCAATCACTAACCCTCGAGCTGTCGGATCTTTTCGTTCTTCGCCAGCTGCAGCGCTGCGTCGTCTGCCTTGGCTCGCAGCTGCGCCAGCTCCTTCTGCACGCTGTACATGTGCGCCCTGTAGGCGCGCAGGAACTCGGACTCCTGCTTCTTCAGGATGGTGGACACCTTCTCGTTCAGGGCGCCTACAACTGTGCTCAGCTGCCCGTGCAGCTGCCGCACCCGATCCATGGCGGGAGGCTCCTCTGTGACGTCGTCCGCCTTCCCGCCTCGCAGCCCCTGCGCGGACCCCAGACCAGCCCGCGACCTGGTCAGAAACGTGGTGTCGCCTGCAGCGCCGCCTCCGGCCGGAGTGGATCCACCATCTCCTCCCAGTGCCTTGTGAAGGGCAGATGTGGATGCGCCCCCGCTTGCAGAGGCGATCTTCGGCAGCCCGCCGCCGCCGGACGGTCCACCCAGCGCCTGCTTCGAAGCAATCCGCAGCACGGACGACATTTGATAGCGGATGTTCAGGTACGAAGACACGTAATTGGCAACTCCATCAGGAGAGACCGGTTGTCGGAATTGCCCTCTGGCGACCTCGCGCCGTGCTTCGAAGTGCACGCAAGCCCGAGTTTACCGTTGCACGATCGAGTGCACGGCTTCAACAGTATTATTGGCTGGCAGGAGCTAGAGATCGGAGTAATCGTAGATGCTCCGTGCATGCGAGCATTCCTCACTGTTGCAACTGCGAAAACGGTCATCGGTCCATGCATCTGCGCGCGAGCGTGCTCAAGATGTTCTCTCAAGAAGTCAACGGCCTTCGAGCAGACCACCCAGCTTCCTGTTGGTCTGTTTACAAACACCATTCATTGTTGCTGGCTACGTTGCAGCTGCATCTCCTCGTGTGTGGTGGCAGCACGGCAACCGATCTCGTGCGGGCGGTTTGCCCAACCAGGAATCATCATGCCTCCGGTGCGCGGTCGATCCCGCAGCCCTGCTGCAAAGCCTCGGCGCACCGCTGTTGCCGAAATCGACCTTGATACGGCTGCCAGCAGCGCTGACCGATCCCCGACACCTGCCTCGCTGGCGGCCGCCAAGGAGGTGCTCAATGGGCACGAGAGAAGCGCGCTTGGGAGTAATGGATCCGCGCCGGCGGGTGGGAGCGCTTCGCATGCGCATGGGGCTTCTCTCCCGGGTGACATTGCGGCTGCCATCGGCGAGTCGCCGCAGGCCAAGCGGTGGCGAGACTGGTCGATCCGCTGGATCACGAGCATCGCGATGATCGTGGGGTTTCTGCTGTACGTGCACGGCACCCGGCAGCTGGGCGTGACGGTGTTCGTGCTCGTGATCCAGACGCTGATCTACAGCGAGCTGGTGAACCTGGCGGTGAAGAGCAGCGTGGAGGCGCGCATGCCCGGCTTCCGCTTCTTCTACGTCTACTGGTTCGCGGTCTTCTCCTTCTACATGTACGCCAGCGTGCTCAAGCCGCACATCCTGTCGGCGCTGGGGCTGTCCGCGTCCGTGGAGGCGGCCGCCGCCTCCGTCGTGGCAGCCTCAGGCGCGCAGCACGCCACGGCAGCGATGGAGTCCCTGGGCAGCCCCGCAGCGTCGGGCAGCTTCACCGCGCAGCTGTACGCCCTCTGCCTGGGCAGCCTCATCCGCGTGCTGCGCTTCATCGTGCCCATCACCTTCGTGCTCTACATGATCGGCTTCGTGGCATTCGTGGTCTCCCTGCGGCGGCGGCGGCACTTCAAGTACCAGTTCCAGCAGTTCGGTTTCTGCCACCTGGCGCTGATCCTGGTCGTCGTGCCCTCCACCTTCTTCGTCTCCAACGTCTTCCAGGGCCTCTTCTGGTTCGTGCTGCCCATCGCCCTCGTCGTGCTGAACGACTCATTCGCCTACGTGTGCGGCTTCCTCTTCGGCCGCACCCCCCTCATCCGCCTCTCCCCCAAGAAGACGGTCGAGGGCTTTGTGGGCGGCGCGGTGATGACCTTCGTGGGTGCGGTGCTCTTCACCGCCCTATTCTCGCGCCTGGAGCTGTGGGACATCAAGTGGCTGATGCTGTGCCCCGCAACGCAGGACTTTGGCTGGACGGTGCACAAGTGCGACACGGACCGGGTGGCGGGAGGCATCTTCAAGACCGTGCCGCTCGGGGAGTGGGGCGTGGCTCGCTTCCTGCCCCTCGTGCTGCACGGCCTGCCCGTGTCAGAGATGCAGGTGCACGCGCTGGCGCTCGCCGCCTTCGCCTCCGTGGTAGCCCCCTTCGGAGGCTTCTTCGCCAGCGGCTTCAAGCGGGCCTTCAAGATCAAGGACTTCGGCACAGCCATTCCCGGGCACGGCGGCTTCACCGACCGCATGGACTGCCAGATCGTGATGGGCGCCTTCTCGGCCATTTACCTGCAGTACGTGCTTGGCACCTCGCACCAGGGCGGCCCCGAGGATGTCCTGCGCACCTTCACGAAGGCGGTGGAACGCTTCAGCCCCGCAGACCTCCTGCTGCTGCACCAGCTGCTCAGCTGCTTCAGCAGCCGCCTGCCCGCCCTCGGCGACGCCTCCTCCCTCTCCCGCAGCGCGCTGCTCGATGCGGCAGCCCAGTGCAAGAGCTACCTGCCGCAGCTGCGGCTGTCCCTCGAGGGATACGTCGCCTCCGCAGCCAGCAGCGCCGCGGGCGGGGCGGCCGCTGCGAGCGCCGCCGCAGCGCAGGCGGCGGCAGCTGTGGCGCAGGCGGCGGCGGACGCGGCGACCCACTGCGCGCAGGCCGCTGCGCAGGCAGTGGGTGCCTCTGCAGTCGCCGCCCTCGATGCGGCTGCCGCCGGCGCCGCTGCGCTCGGGAATGCAACAGCGGCCGCGGTGGGCGCTGGCGGCCTGCCGGCGTGAGCGCCCGTGCTCTTGAATGCATGCCTGAGAGCGAGACCCCTGCAGCTCCCGACACCTCACTTCGCCGGTGGTTGTGTGTGCGCGTGAGGGAATCACCCGTGGCCGAGGCGCAGCAGAGCATTCGAACTTGAAGTTGTGCCACTGCTTTCAGCCTGCGCATCCAGCTCCAGCGGTCGACATGTCGAGTCACCCGCAGCTTCGAATTGATATTCACTTTTGAATACCTGGCAAACGCACATCGAAAGAAAGATGCAGCGATTGCTGTGCATGTGCGCTCACCAGTCTGCACATATGTGCGTCTCGCCCTTGGTGTGATACCGGTATCGATGATCGCAGCAGCAAGTTCAATTCCGCGCGCGAACGAGCGGGTCTTGCGCAGGCTGCTGGGTTTACGCAACATTCATAGCGCGGCCGTGATCATGAGCGCGTAAGGGTATGAATCGCAGCGGTCGCAGGCGCTCTCAACAGCGAAAGCGGCCGCGCGCGCATGTGAGGTAAGCGTCAGCTCCAGTCGCTGTTGCACAGGCCCTCAATCACTCGCGTGGGCCTGCATTCCACTTGCAAGGGCCGACGTGTGAGAGGCCGGCGCAGGGGCGGGCTGTCGGTGATGTAGGAAGCGGGGAACGTCTGGGGGCCACGCGCGATGGAATGTGCATGACGTGTCAGGAGCGCAGGGAAGCTGCGAGCTGCTCGGTGGCGGAAGGAGGGGGGAAGGGAGCGAGGATGGTGTGCGGGCCTGCGGCGACTCCACAACCAAGCGTGTGGCCGCTGCCTGCGGCAGCAGCAGCGGGGCAGGCAGTGGCTGCTGCCGCGCCGCGTCACAAATCTCCCTCTCTTGGCGCTACTCGGTGTTGCGCCCCTGCTTGTCGGCTTGTAGCAGCGAGACAGGGGAATGCCCCGTGCATCCCTTCCACAACACAACGCCTGCTGCTCACGCGGCCACCTCCTCCTCCGCCGCCGCCGCCCTCTCTGCCTCCCCCTTGAGCAGGCCGTTGATGTGGGCGACGACAAAGTCCGTGACCTCACGCGCGCAGGCGGCAGGCTCGAAGACAGGCACCGGAGTCACGGCCGCAGGCGCTGCCGCAGCGCCCTGCTGCCGCGCCGCCGCAGCCCGCTCCTCGCGCAGGCGGAAGGCGGCGTAGTTGAAGCGGGCCGCGATGGCGCCCTCGTGCGCGGCGCAGAAGGCGGCCGCAGCGACGCCCACGTCCTCGCCCGCAGCGACGGACAGCGGCATCTCGACGGGGCGCAGGGAGGCGGGCACCTCCTCCAGTGGGAGGGGGCCAGCGCTGCTCAGCTCAGGCACCTTGAAGGTGAAGGAGAGGCTTGCGGGGATGGGGGTCACGAGCTGGCTGCCGGCCGCTGCTGCTGCCCGCGCCTGCGCCGCCTGCTCTGCGGCCGCCTGCTCTGCGGCCTGCGCCGCCTGCTGCAGCAGCTCCTGCGCGATGCTGCGCTGCAGGGAGGCCACCTGCTCGGCGGACAGCGACGGCAGGCTGCCCGCCTCGGTCAGCTGGGTGATGCCGCGGAGGGCGGAGTCGAGGGCAGCCTCCTGCGAGGCTGCGGCGGAGAGAGGGAACTGCAGGGTGATGGCGGGGCGGTCTGCGAGATCAAGACGCACGGACAAGCTGTCGCCCGCCCCCGCAGCCTGCTGCTGCTGCTGCTGGGCCGGGGGCGCCGTCGCTGCAGCCTGCTGCTGCTGCTGCTGCGCAGCGCCTGCAGCCGCAGCCGCAGCCTTGGCCTCCAGCGCTGCCTCCACCGCCCGCACGATGGCTGCGATGACGTCAGCGGGCGCGCCCACGCCCAGGCGACCCGCGAAGCCCTCCACCGCCTCCCGGGGCGTCTCGCCCTCCCACACCTCGAGGATGCGCGAGTCGTCGGCCGCCACCTGCACGGACACCTCGGCGGCGGACTCGCCGGAGTAGGCGGGGAGCCCGTCGCGCGCGCCGCGCGCAAAGCGCAGCGCGTGGATGGCGGCGCGCAGCAGGCGGTCCACGCGCGGCTCCGCCTGCAGGCCGTTGGCGACGACGAATGTCGCGGCCGCCTGCACGAGCGTCTCGTTGGGGCGCTGGGGCACGGCCAGGGCGCGACCGTTCACGTTCACCACGCCTTGCGCGGCCAGCAGGTCGTCACCAGCGCGGCGCTCCGCCTCCGCCACGACGGCGTTGACATTGCTGGCATCCAGGTTGTGCAGCGCAAGGAAATCCGCGGCCGAGTCCGCAAAGGGCACGAGCGCAGGCGCCACGAACTTGAGCTGGACATCCCCGGCGGTGATCGGCACGGTGACGTTGCGAGAAGAGAAGAACTTGTCCTGCGCGTGCACCTGGTTAGCGAGCAGCGCAACAGCCGCGAACAGTGAGAGCACGGCGCGCATGGCTGCGGGATGGGTTGCTGCACAGCGAGTGAGAGAGCAGTCGTTGGCGAAGATCGACGAACTTGCGTGCGTCCGGCGCGGTCGGCAACAGCACCAGTAAACAACAATCGTTAATACTATTCGTAAAGATGGCTGCTTTGGCTGGAGATGCCGTGTGGGCGGCGAAAAATGATCGCAGTGTGCGTTGCCGGCCAACCCCGGACCCCGACGAGTTTGCAGCTTCACCCCCTGATCTCGCTCGCAAACGCTGCCCGCCCACCTCCCGCACACGGACAGTTGCGAAACGGCGTCGTTGCGAATTTGGTGGATTCGTTGCCGCAGCTGGTGTTGCTGTTGTTTGGAGAGACCCTGATTCTTGTTGTTGCCCAAGTTGCAAACGCTCGAACAGAATGTCTTTCGCCGTGACCGCCTCCTACACATACGGCATCTTGCTGCTCATTGGCGGCATCGCGGGTGCGGCCAAGGGCTCTGCGGCGTCCCTGATTGCCGCAGGCGGCGCGGCGGCAGCCATTCTCGGGCTTGAGCAGCTCGTCCCCCGCGCGTCGTGGGCGACTGTTGCGGGCACCTCGCAGCTCGCGATTGCTGGCGCGCTGGCCTTCACCATGTACGGTCGGTTTTCGCGCTCAGGCAAGTTCATGCCCGCGGGGCTCGTTGCGTCGCTCTCCGCGGCCATGTTCCTGGTTTACGGCTCCCGCGTGCTCGCCCTCGCGTCGGGCGCTGCACCGAAGCGTGCGTGAGCGGCTGAGTCATTGTGGCTGCAACGCAGTCCTATTTGCTGGTGAGCGCATTTTTGACTGGACGGTGGAAGGTCGCCCGTGTCGCAACTGGAAGCGTGCACCTCTGCAGCACGGCTGGTGTGCGGCTGCTGGGCTGAGGCGCGACCATTCCGTATTCACGGTGGCAAGCCGGGAGTACGAAGCTGCGACAACCGCCCTGCATCTGGCTGAAGCCGTGCCAGAAACCTGTTGTGGATGGCCATCGAAGCCCAAGCGAGCGTGTCGGCCTTTGAGGGCGAGGGCGGCACCGCTTGCAGGGGAAGGCCTTAAGGCTGTGCGGCCAGACAGCCACGGCTCTCTACGCCACCTCCATGTGTACTCCCGATAGTTGATGCATCCGCTCGGCGCCCCATGGCGCGCCGTACCGGGGCGGTGGTTTGAGTCATGTCCAGGCCACGGCGATCAGCGCTCCGGTGTCGATGCCACGGCGGCCCCTGGATCAACACGATGGCCGTCTCTCGCCGCGATAGTCGACGTGAATTTCCCACCTGCAGTTGCCTCCCGGACAGCCCGATGCCGAGTGACGAGCGGTCACCGTGGTACCAACAGCCTGCGAGCGTCTGACCGGTCGCGACCTTGGGGCCAGCGGCCTCGGAGACTCAGGCTGGCCAAACTTGCCAAAGCCTTACCTCCCGACGAGGCAACCCTTCGGAGGAGATATAAGCTCCTGGTCTGTGTTGCCACCTTGCAATTCCAGACGTGTCTGGCACGGTGTCTGTTGGCGGCTGGCGTTGACAGCCTGAGCGCAGCCAGTCGGTGAGCGTTGCCATTGGCCAACTTGCCAATCAGTGTTGCCCTCGCAATCAGCGCACAATCATCGAATGGGAAGCGGGGAACAAGGGAACGGATGAGAGAAGTGCCGATTCCCGCACTGGCATTGGGTCCGGCGGCTTCTGCGATCTGTGTGGCCAATGCCGTCCTTGCAACAGATTCATTCACCTAATCTGAACGTGCAACTTTGGATTGATCCAGGCGCGCTGCCGTTCGCAAATAGGACATCGGGGGAGCGTGTTCACGCGAGTCGTTTCCGCTCCTATTGGATCGTTTTCGCCAAAGCTGCCGGCGCTGTTGTTGGCTGACGGTCGGTGCGCCCATCCATGATGCGAAGCTCCGTGCTGCGCAGCTCTCCACGGAGCTTGCGATTGTCGCTGTCGCGCATCCGCTTGCTGCGCGTTGACAACGGCTTCAGTTGCTCCCCGCTTCAACTTGGTTTCCCTCGCTGGCTCGCCATCCGAGCCACCGACACCGTCGATGGGCCGCGCCTGCTGGATGAATTGCGTGCATTCGCTCAATTACCGCCAAATCCCAGCGCGGATTTGCGCAGGATGCGCCGTGCCCTGGCTTCTGTTGAAAGCCCAAAGGATATGGCGCCAGACGTCGACGCGTTGCTCCTTGGTGAGAAGCGGTTGTTGACAGCCGACGACGGCGTCGAGTTTTCCTGCACCGGCTGTGGAGGATGCTGCAGGGGCTTCAGCGACACAGTTCTAGTGGACGCCGCGGATTTGTTTGCTATGGAGTTCAGCGGCGGCGGGGCGCGGTTGCCTTCTCTGGAGCCCGCCAGCTTTCGCCTGCGGACTGGGTACTTCCATGTTGCGGCGCTGCCCCGGGGGGAGCAGGCGGTCAGCCTTGCTGCCCAGGCCTACATCCCTGCGCACCTGCAGCAGGCTCGGCAGCACGCCGTGTCGCTGGAGGCGTTCGAGCTGGGAGGAGACGGCGGGCGCGAGTCAGCTTCTCCTGCGGCTGCGGTTGTTGCGGACGACGCAGCCTGCAGCAGCCACGACACTGCGCTGGCAGCGCCTCCTGCCGAGCCCGCCGCGTGCCTGCAGCAGCGGGACGGGTTTGGCGCCGCCGTCACAGGGCCCCGGTATGCTGCGCTGGCTGCTGCCGGCGAGACCGATGTGGCCACAGGCGCCCCGCTGCTGCAGGGCGGCCTGGCCCCGATCCTTTACCTGCGCTCACGGGCCGTGGCAGCAGAGGCTGACGGCAGCGAGCGTGCGGGTGCAGGAGCGGGGTTCCATAGTGCCAGCGCCGGTAACCCGCCAAGTGACGTCAGTTCCTCTGTTGGCGACTCTGCAGCGTCGACCTCCCAGCAGCGCGGGGGGCGGCGCAGGCGAGGCGCAAGCGGCGGCGCTGCTGCCATGACCTCGTCTGCGCCATCCACGGTGCGCGGCAGGGACAGCAACAACAGCGACAGCGGCCTGCGCCTGTTCCCCGATCCCGTCATCGCCATCGCAGGCGACGGACACCGGGTGTGCCCCTTCGCTGTGCCGGGGCCACGCCTGCCGCCCCCGCTGCTGGGCCGCTCAGACACCACTGCTCCAAGCGTGTCGCCGCAGCGGGCTGGAGTCGGCGCAGCCTCGGCGGATGCGCCTGCCAGCGCTGCCGAGAGCGGAGCGATGGGCGCTGCGCCTGCCTCGAGCCTGCGTCGCCCCGAAGTGACTGCCGGCCTCAGGTGCTCCCTCGGCCCTCACGGCATGCCCTACACATGCGCCCTGTACCCGCTAGGGGACTTCTGGGCACGGGCAGTGGAGGCGGCGGGCGCCTCTACTCTGCCCCCAGCAGGGTCGTGTGCGCAGCCTGCGTCGGCGGCTGATGCCAGCGCAGCACTCGAAGGTTCCCGGTCTCTCGAGAGCTCGCGTGTGCTTGCCCAGGCGGGACCTCAGCAGCAGCAGGCGGGGCCGGAGCAGCAGCAGCAGCTGTTTTTCACTCTCGACCATGTGCGGTGCGAGGGGGTGGGGGTGGCTGGACATGGGGTCGCCAGAGGGGATGCCGGAGGGGTCGGCGGAGGGGACGCCCCTGCCCCTGCGTCACCTTCCCCTGCGCAAGGAGGCGCTCCCGCAGCGGCTCACCCACCCCGTAACCTCCTTACTCCCTCCGCTGCTGCTGCAGCGCTTGCTGAGCCGCACCTCCTGCAGCAGCCCTGCAGCGCCCCGATCCCTGTGCCCGCACCTCCGCATGCCTGCAGCGGCAGCAACAGCAGCGGCAGCACCGGCAGTGCCAGCAGCGGCAGCAGCGGCAGCATCGCCAGCGGTGTGGGCACGGTGCAGCGGTACCGCACAGCCCCGCACCGTCGACTGGACGTGCGACGGCAGCGCGCAGAGTGGTTCCGGGTGCTCGCGACCACTGTAGCAGCCCTGCAGCTAGACCAGCGGCTCGCTGCCGCTGTGGAGACAGCGGAGGCGGCTGCGACTCAGCTCGCAGCCGTGGAGGCACTCCTGTTGCAGCTGCACTCGCAGTCCCCCTCGAGTCACGAGGGCAGCAGTGGCCCCGCTGATGCTCTCGGGCCGTCGCTCCTCGAGGCAGAGGTTGCGGCGGTTGGACAGCGTGCTCCCCGGACAGCAGCTGCAGCCGATCCGCTGCCGCTCCTGCCGGAGCTGATTGCAGGGGCAAACCAGCGGGTACGAATGGGCGCTGCCGCGGAGGGAGCGCTGCACACCGCCACAGCAACTGGAGCTGCGCTCGACAGCGGAGTAGTGGCGGATGTAAACGCAGACACTGCCGCAGCCTTCGTCAGTGCGCTGCTGGCGCAGGCTTGGTACTTTCACCCGCACGGCAGGTCTGTGCTGTCTCCTCCTGACGACAGCACTGCTGCCGCTGCCGCCGCTGCTGCTGCTGACAGCGACTTGTCAGCTGGTCTCCAGCAGCGCGGTGCGAGCGACGAAGCGAGACCTGTGAGGGCCCACGCCAAAGCCGCCTCTCGGAGCCTTCCTTGGTCCACGGCTGGGCATGAGCGCTATCGGGCGGGGGAGGAGGAAGAGGCGTGGCGTAGGTGGCGTGCCTCTGTCGAGGATTGCACCGCGGCTGCCGTGGCGCACGCACACGCCTGCATTACCGCCTTGCAGCATCGTGCAGGAACGTGGGAGGCGGAGGCCGCGCGATTGAATGCGATCGTGCTGCAGAAGCGACAGGACCAGTGTGGCGGTGAGCGATCAGGGCTGCATCCGTCTGCTGGTGCTGCGCTCCCAGCGGCGGGTGAGGTATCTGACGCCGCCCCTGCGGCAGAGCGTCGCAGCCGACGCCGCGGCAGCAGCAAAGGATCTTACACCCAGCCTGTCGCGGTTGCGCAGTGGATGGCCCAGAGTTCCCTTCCTGCCTCCTGGGGCGGGCCGGCCGCGAGCGTGAAGCAGCCGACCAGTGCAGGTAACGCCACACCAGCGGCTGCTGGCCGCCCTGGGCTGTCGCGGGAAGCGCAGCTTCAGGCCGCTGCGCGAGGCCTGCAGCTGGCCCGGTCTCTGACGGCCCAGCTGCTGCATGGCCGAACCTGAGCTCACGGCGCTGCTTGGGCGGAGGTCTGCGAAGCTGCTGTTGCCAGCGCATTATGGTGCCAGCAGCCTGCTGTGCGGGCAGCAGCTGTTGGCAGCGAGCTGTCGCCGCCACACTGATGGCACCGTTACTACGGCACCTCTTCAACGTATTCGCCAAGGATCGATGAGTCACTGTCAGAATAACTCGGAGTCGTGGCTTTGGTGCCGGGGGCACCGAGGGCGCCCTGCCCATGTGCAAGCTCGCGCGCGCAACCACTATCTAGCTAACCGATGAACCAGCGCACGGGCCCGGGCAGTCACGGCCGCTGCGCAATATGTGGCAGCGTGGCCAGCTTCGAAGAATTCAGCGGAGCCACGACCCGGGGCCGTGCCTGGGGCCCTGGGGCGATCATCTACAACTCGGAGTTAGGCCGCGGCTGGATATTGATTTGAATTCCGGATCCTGTCCACTGGTGGCACTGGCACTGCCTGTCAGCGCATGAGGCTCGAGCGCCGCCAGCCCGACAACGCCGTTGTGGCGGTTAGCCGCTGTCAACGAGGCACCCTGCCGGCGGCTGGCATTTGCAATGCAGTGCAGACAGTGCAGGTGTCACAGTGCGCGCCGGCCGGCCAGTGCCACTGGCGCAAGCTGGTCGGCAGCGTCAGCTGCTGCACCGTGCATGACGCTGCAGCTGCAGGGCGTGCAGGCACGGGCATTGCCGCACTGCAGCGCAGTGCAGGCTGGTGTCGGCGGCCAGGTGTTGGCGTGAGACTGCACTGCCAGTGACACTGTGGCACTGCGTCACTCAGTCTGACCCCGGGCCGCCGTGCCACCCGGCGCCGCGGCCCACCGGTCACCATCATGGCCGCCTCAGGCTCAAGACCCGCTGCGGTCACCCGCAGGGCCGCCGCCTTCCCCTTAAGCTGTAGCTGCGAGGAGACGTCTGCGGCAGCCTGAGGAGACTCTGCGGCAGGAGCCCGGGCAGGCTCCTGCCGCAAGCCGTGAATGCCGACGGACTCCGGCGATGGAGCCACGCTCAGCCATGGCCCACGGACCGGGTGACCCGCCAACCGCGGCAGGCGGCAGGTGAACCGCCATGATCATCATGATGGCGGTTTCGCATTTTGACACTCGTCGCATTCACTCGCGCACGCCCCCCTCATGCAACCCGGCGAACCGTCGATAGCTAGCGCACCCAAAAGAGGAAGGGACCCAAGCTTCCCGAAGCCGCGGTCATTCGCGCGATCCGCGGCGCCACTGTCGTCCACAAGTGGGGCTTGAAGTGGGCCGCAGCTGCCGGTCCAGCTGGCGCTCAACACCGCCGCTCCGGGACACGGCGCCGTCAATATGGCGGCTACGCACCCGCATCAACCGTTCGCCTCTTTGAGTGTCGAAATTGTACGGCTCTCTGCAAGCAGCGATTTGACAGCTGTGCGGTCACTGTTTTCGGAGCTGCGTGTGCTGCTCTTGTCGAAGGGGGTGCCCATCGACTCTTTCCAGGGGTTTGAAGATGAGATCGCTGGCTTGCCGGGCAAGTATGCGGAGGAGAAGGGCGGCTGTTTGCTGGTTGCGCAGCAGCCTGCCGCCGCCGGCCCGAGTACAACTCTGGGCTGTGTCGCATTCAAAGACATCGGAGAGGGCGTGTGCGAGATGAAGCGCATGTTTGTAAGCCCGACAGCGCGCGGTCTGCGTCTGGGTCAGCGCTTGAGCATTGCCCTGCTTGACGTGGCGCGCGAGAGGGGCTACCGGGTGATGAAGCTGGACACGCTGGATCGGCTGCCCGAAGCCTGCGCTCTGTACGAACGCCTCGGCTTCACACGGACGGAACCGTACGTATTCAACCCGATGCCTGACGTGCGGTATTACTCGCTGGATCTGGGGCTGGCGCCTGGAGCCGCAGCCGCGGTGTTGAAGCCGAGCGATGGCAGTTGCGGGGCTGATGCTGTCCCGGCGACGGCTGTGCGGGAGCCTGGAGCACGTGCAAGCGCAGAGCACGCGACACCAGGCTCGTCGACTGCAGTTGTGACTGCAGCGTCGTGATGCGAGCGATGCGTTGCGTTGCGTGGCAGACTGACGAGCGGTACTTCCGAGCGCAGCAGTGGACCGCTCTGCCTGTAGCCTCTCCCGCGATGGTGTAGCGCACCGGGGCGCTTGCGAGCAGTGATTTGGATATTGGTGAGCGGACGTTGGCCCCCGCGTCGTCGGAGAGCCTACGCCAGCCCTATCCAGACGCGAAAACCTGCCAGCAGGCTCAATGCTCGAACGACGCTCTCACGGCGACTCGACATTCATTTGCCCTGGTTGTGTGTGGCATGGTCAAACGAATGAGCGTCATGCTAGGCTTATTTCCTCCCAGCGTGGGAGCTGCTGAGCGGCGGCTTCCCTGGTTGCCGGTCCGGGACAGGGAAGCCGAGCGGTGTTCGGGCCAGGGCGGCGCTGGTGTACGGACAGTGACAGTGCAACTCACTGCAACTGATGAGTTCACTGAAGTAGTAGGATGCCGAGTTGACGTTGGAGATGTGCTACTGGCTTTTGCTACTGCACTGGCAGTAGCTTGCCCGCTTGTTCAGGTAGTTGGCATAGACTCTCGGAGGCACCAGTCGCTGCCCGCTTGTTTAGGCTGCGCGACATAATTGAGCGCAAAGCCCGGCGAGACATCTACCTATGGATTGCATTGTGGCGGTCCAGCGGCCAAGCTGCCGCGGCGGCTCTAGCGGCAACTTCAAGTTGTTGAACATCATCGCCGGCTCGGGAAGGTCTTCGGGTTCTTCTCCCGCTGCTGACGTGCTGGGAATTTCTGGCCCCGGGATCGGCTTTTTAGGAAAGGTATCGTCTTAACGGTCAAGATGATACCCTTCAAGTTGACGACGTGAGTCAACTTGAAGCTTGACGTCACGGCGGATCATGGATTACCGTATCTGATGCTGTAGGAGCCCATGTTGTCTTCGCATTCCTCGAGCATGGGTGAGCGGGGTTGCGGTTCGTGCGAACAATGCCGAGATCGACGATTGCAAGCAGCACGATCTGTGGAACCGAAAGTTGGAGACTCTGACGATCTGTAGCACTTTGTGCGTGGTCGTTTGCATGCAAATACGAAGGGTGCAGTGGCATGTAGACGTGCCACGCTCGTCTCCTCGCTGTGTCGGCCGTGATTATGACCAACTCGGGCTTGTGCGTTTTCGTGACAATTTCGGGCGGCCTCTCGAAACGGCAAATTGAAAGGACTTCAAAGTGAAATGGCCTCGTTATCGGAGCTGCACTTCGATGAGGAGGAGGAAGACTTCTCCCAGGAAGCAAGCGGCGGCCGCCGAGGCAGCGCCGACGAAACGTTCGACCGTGTGGTGGGTGCCCTCGAAGAGGCAATCATGGACGACGAATTCCGCAGCTCAACAGAGGCGTTCTGCCGGGCCAACTGCTCCGTTTTCGAAAACACGGATGAGAACAAGCTGGAGTATATGGACCTGTTCACCAAATACACTGATCGGGTCGAGCAGTACCTCGAGAAGCGCATTGAAGACTCGTTTCCGGGCCTCACGCTCGACGCGGTTGGCGAGATGATGAAGGACCGCGCCGACGAGGTGGCGGTGAGTCAGCATGCCGTGGCGTCGCTGCCTTGCGTGGCCACCGCCATTCCGAGGCTTCATTGTGATGCCGCTGTTTGATCTACGCAGGCCAGGAGTTGTTCGGCTCCAGCGCCCTGTGCCCACGCAGCGCACTCCCCTCTGCACATTTCCTCCGTCTCTCTCCCTCTCTCTCTCGCAGGGCGACGTGTTTGACGTGCTCATCTCGCTGGGTGACTTTGACGAGTTCAAGTCCCTGATGCTGTCGTATCGGGAGCAGGTGCAGGCGGAGGCACACGCCGCAGCGGCTGCGGAGGCAGCGGGCTCCGCCCGGTCAGCCGCGCCGATCGCGGCCTCCTCATCGTCGGAACGAGGGTCGGGATGTACCCTCCGCTCTGCGCGGGCCGGGGAGCCGGCAGCCGCCAGCTCCTCCGCCGAAGGCAGCGTGGCTCAGCGCCGAGCCATCGACCCGGCTGCAGAGGGCGTGAGCGTGGGGGTTGCGGGGCTCAGCCTGGCAGGGGTCGGGGTGGCGCTGCCCCCGATTTCGCCGATCGTTGCACCAGTACGAGGCGGGAGAGGAGGGCCTTCTGATGCTGACTTGGGGTTCGGCGCCGGCGGAGCAGGGTCTGAAGGGGCGTCTGGGCCTGTTGGCCTCATGCCGACCGTTACAAGCCTAGGCAGGCGGTAAAGGCAGGGATGGGCGGAGCAGTTCCGCGCGATTTGCTATCACACTCGTGCACTCACTGACACCCACGGGGCGGCAGGGGCCAGCTGTGTCTGCCCGCTGTGCCATGCCCTCAGTCTTGAGCGTGGTGCAAGGTCTGCGGCGGTGGCCACATCTGCGACGGTGCAGCCCTACCCGCTGCCGGTTTACGATTGGCCGTCGTGGGCGGCACCGGGGTGTGCCCGTGTTCGTCGCGCCCGCCGTCGCGGAGGCGCGGGGCCACACGGCAGCGGCAGGCTGGAGGCAGTGCGGAGCAGGAGGCAGACGAGCAGACGCGTGCGCGCAGAGCAGGGCGAAGGCGAAATGGTTGCCGCCGTCGCCGATCCGGCTGTCGTGTTGCCTTTCCTTTGCCCCTGCCGTCTAAGGGGAGGCCGGGAGCGGCGGTCTGGGGTCACTGTGGCAGCGGGGCGACACAACCAAGCAGCCGACTCCAGCGACTCCACCGAGCCTCACCAGCTCTGCCGTCAGACGCAGCGCACTGCCCGCGGGAGCTGTAGCGGCTTGTCTACGCGTC
>Ga0208629_100096_pt1 | contig 44891 bp, 37 predicted proteins | sample LakWasMet19_HOW5_2_FD_183865 | JGI IMG/M metagenome (GOLD analysis project Ga0208629, IMG submission 183865) | Freshwater sediment methanotrophic microbial communities from Lake Washington under simulated oxygen tension - Sediment Metagenome... | ecosystem: Environmental > Aquatic > Freshwater >... | reverse complement strand
ACCGAACCCGCCTCATGAAAAAAATGAACATGTCCAAAAACGCCGAAATTATCCATTACGCATTTAAGAATGATTTGCTTAAATAATTGATGTTTACGCACATCCAACGAAAATCAGCCGTAAAGCATGGCATCCGCGTTCCATTATCAAACCAGCTTTTTGTGGCTTTCATGGACAACACGTAACATCAGCATTTAAGTTCCATCTATTGAATTACGACAAATTTAACCGGCTAGATACGTAGGAATAATCCTACATAATAGCTCTTGTAAGTCTTATGGATTTGGAAGCGGTTGGCTGATTTCTAACGGCCTCTATTTAGCCCATAATGCCTCATTTTAATATGAGGCGAGCAAAATAATGAGGTATATGGCCTGCTTTAAATGTGTCGTATCCCCCAGTTACATCAAATCCCACCCTGTTCTAAATTTACGGGTATATTCAAAACCAGCTTTATCCCTGATAATGGTAAACATTAATACATTGATTATAAAGGGTAAATTAATTAATAACGCCGGTTTTATAATTTTCGGTTAGGAACATGCTTTTTATTAGAGGCGCCGCGCATGCGCATTAATAGACCGTCTCCCCGGAATCGCCTGCTTTCAAGAATCAGCGGTAGCAATTATTTCGGCCAGTTACTTAATAAGTCGCTAAATCCAGAAATTAATAATCTACAACCAATAAAATCATTATGTGTATTTGTCTGTGTTTTGATGTTTCCAAGTCAGAATTAAAAAAGGCCATTAGAGAAGGTCACGATTCAATAGAAAAGCTGTCTGAGCATATTCAGGTCGGCAGTCATTGCGGGGGCTGCATTGGGCATGTCGAGGAAATTTTAGAGAAGAAAAACCGTAGTTTCTTGTGGCCATTACAAACAATGCAATCGGCGCCAGGCGACGTTGAAAAATCTCCAATTAATGAGTGAATTTATTTTTACAGGCTGTTGTGCCCGTAAAAATATTGTCATATCGGTTACTTGCCACGATGTCTGTTAATTCAGGTACAGCGATGCCGATCGATAGAGACAAATCGCTTAAAATTAGAAGATTTGGATCAAAATGAGAGATAACAATAATAATATAACGAACGTATCAGTTCGTGAGGTGACGTTTAAATGAAAGTAAATATGCCGGTAACTAATCAAGAAATCCCAATGAAAAAAGGGGGGTTGTTGGTTACACGAACCGATTTAAAGGGCGTTATTACTTACGTCAATGACGAGTTTATCAACATCAGCGGTTATAGCCGCGATGAATTGTTAGGCGCGGAACATAATATTGTCCGCCATCCCGACATGCCTCCAGCCGCTTTTGAAGACTTATGGATGACATTAAAATCGCTCAGACCCTGGAATGGCGTGGTAAAAAACAGAACTAAATCCGGCGATCATTACTGGGTGGAAGCGAATGCAATGCCGGTCTTTAAAAACGGCAAGGTTCATGAATACCTTTCTGTCCGGCGCGCGCCAAGCCGGGAAAAGATTGAAAAGGCAGAACAGTTATACCAGCAGCTTAATGCCAAGACGGCCACAATCAGACCTACCGGTTTGGCGGCAATGGTTAAATCAATCAAGGAAATGGATGTCTGGAAAAAAATGGCAGTGGCGCTGGCCGTGCTGTTGGCACCCGTTTTCTACTTGATGTACCAGTTGTTTCTATCGCAGGATTATCTGTTGCTGGCCGGTGTTGCGGCGTCAGTGATAATTGCGTCGCTGATAGGTTTCAACGTCATCAAGAGCTTCACCACGCTTTTAAATAAGACCATCGGCACTTTTTATCGTCTGGCCGAGAAAAGGTTCGGCAATGTACAGGATTTAACCCGGAATGACCTGATCGGTGATTTCCAGCGCGCCTTGTACTCGATGGAAGTCAATTTGAGCCTGGATTTGTCGCAAGCCAGGGAAGATGCTGCAAAAGCCATGCGGATTAATCAGGCGCTGGATAATGTCCAGTCCGGTGTCATGGTGGCCAATACTAATCTTGAAATTATTTATACCAACGACAGCGTTGAACGCATGTTCAAGGCTGCGGAAAATGATTTCCGTCAACACTTACCGAATTTCGACGTCAATAAACTGATGGGCGCAAATATCGACAGTTATCACAAAGATCCCGCTCATCAACGCCGCTTGTTGGAAAACTTAAAGGAGGCTTATAGTTCAGAGCTGGTTATTGGAGGCCAACATGTTAATGTTATTGCCAGCCCTGTTATTAATGATGAAGGCGAGCGCATCGGTTTTGTTGCGGAATGGAAAAATCGAACCCAGGACATTTTAATTGAACAAGAGATTGGACAATTAGTGCAGGATGTTAAAGCGGGAGATCTGGGCAGCCGCATTAACATGGGCGATAAACAAGGATTTGCCAAGATGTTGTCGTCCGGCATCAATGAATTAACGGATGTTATAGAAAGCGCCTTTAATGATATTAACAGGGTTATGGAAAACATGTCCCAAGGCGATTTAACCAGCACTATTACTAATGACTATCAAGGCGTCTACGCCGAGTGCAAGAATAATATCAACGGCACCATGGCAAAATTGAGCGAATTTATTATTCAAATCAGGGATGCGGCTGATTTTATAGACAGTTCATCGCAGGAAATGGCCAGCGGTAATAACAACCTTTCCAGTCGTGCCGAACAGCAAGCGGCCAGTCTGGAAGAAACCGCAGCGAGTATGGAACAGCTTGCCAGCACCGTAAGAAATAATGCAGAGCATACCCAACAAGCCAATCAAGTTGTTAATTCGGCAAGTCGATTAGCGCAAAAAGGCGGTGATGTCGTGAAATCGGCCATCACTGCAATGCAGGAAATTAATGACAGCAGTAATAAAATTGCCGAGATTATTGGCGTGATTGATGAAATTGCCTTCCAAACCAATCTGCTGGCGTTGAATGCGTCCGTAGAAGCGGCCAGGGCGGGAGAACAAGGTCGCGGCTTCTCCGTTGTTGCAACCGAAGTACGTAACCTGGCTCAACGAAGCGCCAATGCCGCTAAACAAAGTAATGACCTGATTCAGAACAGCGTACAAAAAGTGCGTGCGGGAACAGCGTTTGTCAATGAAACAGGCGCGGCGCTAACTGAAATTGTGAACAGTGTCGCCCAAGTAGGAGAAATTGTTTCCCAAATTGCAAGCGCCAGCGCAGAGCAAACGGCAGGCATTGACCAGGTCAATCAGGCGGTTTCTCAAATGGATGATATTACTCAACAAAATGCAGCCTTGGCGGAACAGGCGGCAGCGGGCAGCATTGCTATGAGTGAGCAGTCTGCAAGTATGTCCAAGTTACTCAATTTCTTTAAAGTGAGTTCGAAGGGTACTTCCGCCCCCGTTAAAACAACCGTGCGAAGTAAAGCGCCTGCAACGCCCATAGTCACGCCAAAGCCTATAAAAACCGCTTCGTATAGCAAGCCCAAAAACGATGATACCGAATGGGAAGAGTTTTGATCTGAGGCATAAGCCCCTTATCAAATGAGTTCCGGCGCTGTCCATTGGCATTGGATGGCGCCGATGATTGTTTCAGCGCCGTAAGTCCTGCGCCACACCTCCCCTGCCCCAACAGCACTCGCCAAAAGGCTGAGGCCATTCTCCAGATATATCGACGCCCTGACTTGCAACATCCCCCCTCCCCGGCGATATAAACATCAAAGGATAACCGGCCGCTATAGCCTATTCAACCAGCGTGTATTGTTAATTCCAAGTCGCTGCCGAAAATATATTTTTCATATATTTATCAATAAAGTGTGAAACACTTCTCTTTTTTTAATCATGTGCAGAAATATTCATGTCATCATGAAGAAATATCCTCGTAATAAAAGCCCTTTATTCTGCTGTTAACCTCAACATGCATAGGGGCTCTATCAGATGCCGGATCTACGCAAAGAAATAATCAATATCCTTGACGGCAAACTACTAACGCCGCATTTCCAGCCTATCGTTTCCTTGGCTCAAAAGAAAATCATGGGCTACGAAGCGCTAATTCGCGGCCCATCCGATAGTCCGCTGCATAGTCCGTTTAATTTATTCACTACCGCCGAGCGATTTGATTTAAGCACGAGACTGGAATTCCTCTGCCGGGAGATAACCATACAACGCTACGCCGATCTGGACTTCAAAGAAAAACTGTTTATTAACGCCAGCCCTTTGGTGCTGCTGCAACCGGAATTTAAAAAGGGCGAAACCCTCAGGCTACTCGACCACTACGGCGTTAATCCCCGTTCTGTCATCATTGAATTAACCGAACACAAGCCGGGCGATAACTACGAGATTATGCGCGCCTCGGCCAAACACTACCGCGGCATGGGTTTTGAGATTGCCCTCGACGATTTGGGAGCCGGTTATTCAGGGTTAAGACTTTGGGCGGAATTGCTGCCGGAATACGTAAAAATTGACAAACACTTTATCCACGGCCTCCATAACGACCCGGTCAAACTTAATTTTGTTCGCTCAATTCAAAGCATGGCGGCCTCTCTCAATTGCAACGTCATCGCGGAAGGCATCGAAACGGAAGAAGAATTCAAGGCCATAGAAAAACTCGGCATTACGCATGCCCAAGGCTATTTTTTTGCCAGGCCGACGATTATTCCCGCAGAGAAAATCGACAATTCAATATTTACTACCGAGCACACTAAGGATTACAAAACGGTTCCGTTTAATAACGCCACAACGGCGATTGATATTATCAGGGACATCGCGCCTATTTCGGCAAGAACCCTCATCAGCGACGTGATGAATCTGTTTCATCACAACGGCGAACTCACCATGCTGCCGTTGGTTGACGACAATATAGCGTCCGGCATTATTTTTCGCGACAAGTTCCTGACCAAACTGTTCTCCAGCCGATACGGCATCGACCTGCATGGAAAAAACCCGATAAAAACCTTTATCGAAAATACACCGTTATGTATCGATGAAAACATGCCGATCGATTTAGTCAGTAAGCAACTGACCTCGTTAATGACCAATGACCCGGCTTTTATCATTACTCATAACGAGGCGTATCTGGGCGTAGGCACCTTGCTGGATTTACTCGCCGAATTTACCCGCCAGCAAATCGATAACGCCAAGCACGCCAACCCCCTGACACTATTGCCGGGCAGCGTTCCGATCAATACCCGGATCAATCAATTACTGGCCAACAAAATACCGTTCAGTTTCGGCTACTTCGATCTTGATAACTTCAAGCCCTTTAATGATGTTTACAGCTACGATGCCGGCGATGACATTATCAAAGTCGTTGCCAACACGCTGACCAGGTATATTCCGGCAGAGAGCGGTGTGGTCGGACATATAGGCGGCGATGATTTTATAGTGATTTTCACCTGCAATGACTGGTTAGTGCGCTGCGAAAACATACTGGAATCTTTTAAAAACACCGTCCCGGCTTATTACAACGACAACGATATAAAGTCCGGCGGCATTCATACTGAAAACAGGGCCGGAGAGAAATGCTTTTTCCCCTTGGTCAGCCTGTCCATCGGACTGGTAGACCCCGTATCAACCGGCCGGTGCCAGTCTCATGTCGATATAGCCGACTTGGCATCCGAAGCGAAAAAAATGGCCAAAAAAACCACCGGCAACAGTTTATTCATTAACCAGCGAATGAGTGCAAAAAACCCAGAAAACTTTCAATCCGTAGTACATAAATCAACAGCCAAACTGCATGCCGTTAATTAAGCATCACGTTAACTAAACCGCCCCCTAAAGAGGTTCAAAATGCTTAAATATATCAGCTTCAAAGCCCGCATACTGCTCGGTTTTCTTGCCATCATCAGTTTGATGACAGTTATTTCTGCATCGAGTTTAATTAATTTATCCAACACAGAACGCGACCTGACCGAAATAAACAACAACCTGCTGCCCAATGCCCTGCTGATGGGACAGATGGCCCGAGACATCGTGCTGGTGCATCAATTCTTATCCGACGTTTCGGCCTCCCATTCTCCTGCGGGCTATGGCGATGCGGAAAAATCCGCCCAGGATTTTAAACAGGGATTGCTGCAGTTCCGCGAGCATATCATGGGCAATTCCGGGAAACTAAAGGAAGTGGATATACTTGAGGCGAACTTCGACCTGTTTTATCAGGACGGCAAACGCATGGCCCTGGCTTATACCAACGAAGGCCCGGAAGCCGGCAATGCAGTCATGCAAGATCTCGATCACGAGTCGTACAAGCTGTCCTCGCAAATGATCAAGCTCAGGAATACCGAGGTCAACGCCGCCAAGTATCATGTCAATAACATTACCGAAACCACGCATCAAGTATCGGCGGTGTTGTGGACCCTGTCTCTGGCAATCATCACCCTGGCGCTGGGCATTGCTTTGTTTTTAACCCGCCATCTCAGCAAGCAAATCGGCATCGATCCCTTGTATGCCAAAGGCATCGCCAAAGAAATTGCCAAAGGTGATTTGTCCCGATCCATCCAACTGGAAGCGGACGACAAGGACAGCCTGTTACATGCCATCAAAAACATGCAACAAAAATTGCTCGCCAGCAGAACGGCGGAACATAAAGCGGCTGAAGAAATCCTGCGCATCAAAATAGCGCTGGACAACACCAGCATCGGCATAATGATCGCGGACAATGAACGCAACATCATTTACGCCAACAAATCGGTGGTTAACGCGCTCGGTAAAGTAGAGGCGGAGATCCGCAAGCAAATCCCCTCTTTCTCAGCTGACACCCTGATCGGAACCAGCATGGATGTGTTTTACCAAAATCCGGCGCAGCAGGCAAAATCACTCGCCGCCTTAAGCGGCGCCCACAGCGACGACATCGAACTGGCCGGTCGCACCATAACGGTCGTCGCCAACCCGGTCGTCAGTCAGCAAGACGAACGCATCGGCACGGTCACCGAATGGCACGACCGCACCGCCGAAGTCGCCGTTGAAAAAGAAGTGTCCGCCATTGTGGTTGCCGCCTGCACGGGCGATTTCACCCGGCGTATTGAATTGCGCGACAAGGCGGGCTTTCTACACGAGCTGGGCGAAGGTCTCAACCAAATATTGCATACCAGCGAAACCGGTCTCAATGAAGTGGTGCGCGTACTCGGCGCCCTATCCTGTGGCGACCTGACGGAAACTATCACCAATGACTATCAAGGCACTTTCGGGCAACTTAAGGACAACACCAATGCCACGGTAGAAAAACTCAAAAGCATTATTCATCAAATAAAAGAGGCTACCGATTGCATCAACACAGGGGCCAAAGACATTGCTTCCGGCAACAGTGACCTGTCGCACCGCACCGAAGAGCAAGCCGCCAGTCTGGAACAAACCGCCGCCAGCATGGAAGAACTCACCTCCAGCGTGCAACATAACACCGAAAACGCCAAACAAACCAACCTGCTTGCCATCGGCGCGGCCGAAATAGCCGATCAAGGCGGTGCGGTGGTCGGTCAGGTCGTCGCCACAATGAACGATATAAAGGAATCTTCGCTGAAGATTGAAGAGATCATCTCGGTAATAGACGACATCGCCTTCCAGACCAACATTCTCGCTATCAACGCCGCCATAGAAGCCGCCCGCGCCGGCACGCACGGACAAGGTTTTGCCGTCGTAGCCGGTGAAGTGCGCAACCTTGCGCAACGCGCCGCCGCATCCGCCGGGGAAATCAAAATCCTGATTGAAGACGCGGTAAAAAAGATCGACGACGGCAGCGGACTGGCCGCCCAGGCCGGTAAGACCATGGACGAAGTTCTCAACGCCATCCGTGGCGTCACCGGCATGATGTCGGAAATAACCGCCGCCTCAGTTGAACAAAGCGCCGGTATCGAACAGGTCAATCAAGCCATCAACCAAATGGATTATGTGACCCAACAGAATGCCGCCTTGGTGGACCAAGCCGCCGCCGCGGCTGAATCGCTGGAAGAGCAAGCGCAAAATCTGGCCATCACGGTAAGCGGTTTTAAAATCGATAATAATCCGGACGGTCGCAACGCTTTTTATGCAGTTGACGCCTCCGTTATAACATCGGAAATTCATCCGTCGCACCCTCATCGGGAACATAAAGAACATGTTATCTGGAACACCATAAGATCTACCGGTAGTAATGCCCTCCACAATCTTGAAAGCGCGGCAGCGGCCAAGTCGAAACCTCAACTCCTGGCTTTTGCCAATACCGATTGGGAGGCATTTTAATCATGAAAGCTTCTTATGCTGCCCAGGCTACCGATGACAATCCGAGTCCTCGCAAGAAAATTATGACCAAAAAACTGAAAAAGAAACTATCAAGCGCAAGGCAGGATCAATATGCCTTAATTAAAAAACAAATCAACGCAATGGGAGCCTTGCATAAGAACGAGGGCAAGCAACATATTTTCAGTACCCAACTGACTCAACTGATCAATACGATTCCTGATGCTATCCTGTTCAAGAATAGAGAAGGACGCAAATTGATTACTCATCAGCTGACCCAAAGTCTCTTTAAACAACTCGACCTTGATTGGTACGGCAAGGCGGATATAACGCCTTCCTTGGCACACAAAAAGATACGAACCGATTCCAGGATGTCGCTGAAAGCCGAGCTACGCCTTGCGTTAGAAAAACGCCAGCTCATGCTTTACTACCAAACGCAGGTAAACAGCACGCGCCAAGTGCTCGGTGTAGAAGCCCTGCTGCGCTGGGAGCACCCGCAATACGGGCTGATTGCCTCGGATCAATTCATCCCCATTGCGGAACAATCAGACCTGATCCTGCTCATCGACACCTGGGTGCTGCAAACCGCCTGCGCACAACTCAAACAGTGGCAGAGCGACCCGCTTAAACGGGATTTACTGCTTTCCGTCAACATCAGCCCACGTCAATTTTGCCAGCCCAAATTCGTTGAGCAACTGCGCCGGATACTGGAGGAAACCGGTATCGACGCGACACGACTTAGACTGGAACTGACCGAAAGCCTGATGTTGCACGACATCGCCAATACCATCAAAAAAATAAAGGCGCTGAACCTGCTGGGCGTCCGGTTTTCAATGGATAACTTCGGTACCGGTTATTCTTCATTAAGTCATCTTAAGAAGTTACCTCTCGACCAGTTAAAGATCGATCAATTTCTGATGCGCGACATCGCCATCGACGGTTGCGATGCGATCATCGTAAAAACCATCATAGACATGACCCATAAACTGGGGATCGACGTGATTGCCGAAGGCGTGGAATCCGAACAACAATTTGCCTGCCTAAAACAGCTGGGTTGCTCCGCCTATCAAGGCTACCTGTTTGGCAAGCCGATGCCGTTAAATGAGTTTGAAAAAATGATTAGCTAAGCCGACCTACAGAACTTCCCACACCGAATTCCCAAGCTGGAGCTTGGAAACCGGCACAAATTTCAGGACCCAATAATGCCCAGCAACAAATTTGTAATCAGCAAACCCAAGCCATCAATCACCAAGCTCCCCGAGCAGGGTCGAAAAAAAACGGATTTCATTGACGACTTCAAACAATATTATGTCCATTTACTGGGCAGGGACGAAAACTGCCGATCGCCGTATTATGCCGGGGAAGCCTTATCACAGGCGATTCGCGACCGCTTGATGGAGCGCTGGAAGGCCACCCATCAAACCTATAAAAGCAATGACTGCCGACGCGGATATTACCTGTCGATGGAATTTCTGATGGGCCGGACGTTGAGCAATGCCCTGCTTAATCTGGGCGTAACCGAACCCGTTACCCAGGCCATGTACGATCTCGGCATTGCCATCGAAGAGTTGATCAGCAGCGAGCAGGATGCAGGGCTGGGCAATGGGGGCTTAGGTCGTCTCGCAGCTTGCTTTATAGACAGTTGCGCGACCTTGCAGCTGCCGGTCATAGGTTACGGCCTACGTTACGAATACGGCATGTTTACCCAAACTATCGTCAATGGCGAACAGGTCGAAAAGCCCGATCATTGGCTGCGCCACGGTAACGTCTGGGAAATTGAGCGGCTGGAATATTCGCATTCCATTAAATTCGGCGGCCATACCGAAATCCAAACCGATGAAAACGGCAAGCAACGGCATTGCTGGATGTCCACCAGTAATGTACTGGCCGTACCTTTCGATACGCCGATACCCGGTTACCAGAATGGCACCGTCAATTCGTTGCGGCTCTGGAAAGCCGTGGCTACCGAAGAATTCAACCTGGACGAGTTTAATGCCGGCGATTATGCCGAAGCCGTCGCGGCAAAAAATACCGCTGAAAATATCACCATGGTGCTGTATCCCAATGATGCCAATGAAAACGGCAAAGAGCTGAGATTACGGCAACAATATTTCCTGGCTTCCGCCAGCTTGCAGGATGTTATTGCCCACTGGACCGGTATGCACGGCGATAATTTCGAACGTTTTACTGAAAAAAGCTGCTTCCAGCTAAACGACACCCATCCGAGTATTGCGATTGCCGAATTGATGCGCCTGCTGATGGACATGCACGGCTTGAGCTGGGATCAAGCCTGGGCCATCACCAAAAACACCATGGCCTACACCAACCACACCTTGTTGCCCGAAGCGCTGGAAAAATGGCCGGTCAGCTTGATGCAACGGTTATTGCCGCGACTGATGGAGATCATTTTTGAAATCAATGCCCGCTTTATGGCTGAAGTCGCGATGCACTGGCCCGCCGACGGCGAGCGTTTAAGCAGAATGTCCATCATCGAAGAAAGCGATCAGCAGTGGGTAAGAATGGCCCATCTGGCTATCGTCGGCAGTTTTTCCGTGAACGGCGTTGCCCAGTTGCATTCCCAGTTATTGCAACAAGACTTGTTCAGAGACTTTTACGCCTTGTGGCCGCATAAGTTCAACAATAAAACCAATGGGGTGACGCCACGGCGCTGGTTAGCCGCCTGCAATCCCGAGCTGGCAAGCCTGATAACGGAAACCATAGGCGACCGCTGGATTACCGACTTAGCGCAACTGAAAAGACTGGAACCCTATGCCGAGAATGCCCAATTCAGGCAACGCTGGCATGCGATCAAACAGGCCGCAAAACAGCGTTTGATCGACTATAAAAAAATCAAACACGGTACCGAACTGCGTTTTAGCGTCGATGCCTTGTTCGATGTGCAGGTTAAGCGCATTCATGAATACAAGCGCCAACTGCTGAATGTCTTGCATGTTATTCATCTTTATAACTGTCTTAAAAAAGGCGATGCTGACCGGGTGGCAAGATGCGTATTAATCGGCGGCAAAGCGGCTCCCGGCTATCGCATGGCGAAAAAAACCATCAAACTGATCAACAATGTCGCCCAGGTTATTAATTCGGATCCCGAGGTAGGCGATAAATTGACCTTGCTGTTTTTGCCGGATTACCGCGTTTCGGCAATGGAAAAAATCTGTCCCGGCGCCGATTTGTCCGAACAAATCTCCACCGCCGGCAAGGAAGCGTCAGGTACCGGCAATATGAAGCTGATGATGAACGGCGCGATCACCATCGGCACACTGGACGGAGCCAACATTGAAATACGCGAAGAAGTGGGCGATGAAAACTTCTTTCTGTTCGGCTTGACCGAAGAGCAAATCGAAGCCAGACGAGCCCACTACGATCCGCTCGAAATGATCGACCAGGATGAAGACTTGCAACGGGTCATGCATCTGCTGGAATCCGGCTATTTCAACCAGTTCGAACCGGGCATATTCGACGACCTGATCAACTCCATAAAAAGCCCGCACGACCCCTGGATGACGATTGCCGATTTTAGAAGCTTTATCGATGCCCAAAAACGCGTTGAAGATGCCTATCGGGATAAAGACCACTGGACCAAAATGAGCATCTTAAATTGCGCGAACAGCGGCAAGTTTTCTACCGACAGAACGATTGGCGAATATAATCAGGATATCTGGAAATTAGAACCGCAGCCGGTAAAGGGCAAATAATCTTAACCGTCTCTCATTCCCACGCATTGCGTCACTGCCATTAAGTCAAGCAGCTTAACAAGCGCTAGTTCCCAAGCTCCCGCTTGGGAATTCAGTGCGGGAAGCTGGAGCTTCGTTAACTGAGTTCCCAAGCGGGAGCTTGGGAACTAGCGTAAATCACCAATGCATGCTTCGAACGGCTAACTTCGCCGGAATCCCACCCTTCGGCTTCAAAGTTACCGCCATTTCAATTTCGGCTTCATCCGTATTAAGCAACTGCCAATCAAAATGCTGAATGATCATGCTCAACAAAAGTTGGCTTTCCAGTAACGCAAAATGATTGCCGATACAGATACGCTCGCCCGTTCCAAACGGCATGAATGAAAACCTGCGATTTTCAGCGTTTAAAAAGCGTTCTGGATCGAACTGTTCAGGCTGTTGCCAGAAATCCGGGTGATGGTGAATATTGTAAATACTGAACATCGCCAGCCTGCCTTGTTTTAATAAATGGCCGTCAAGCTCGGTATCTTTTTTGATCCGGCGCATCATAATGCCGACCGGCGGACGCAGGCGCATCGATTCATTCAATACCGCTCTGGTATAGACAAGCCGCTGCAAGTCTTCTGCCGTTGGGATTGTGCCTTGCACAAATGTATCGAGTTCCTGGCGCAATTTAGCCAGTACATCCGGATGGCGAGCCAGTAAATACAGCGTCCAGCTTAACAAATTGGCAGTGGTTTCATGACCGGCGGTAAAAATGGTAATGACTTCATCGCGAACCTGTTTGTCGGACATAAGTTCGCCGTTGTCATCGCTTGCGTTCAGCAACATATCCAATAAATCGTTGTGTGCTGCTGGTTGAGCGCGGCGTTGCTCGATGATCCCGTAAATAACATCATCCACTACCGCGCTTGCCGCATTAAATTCCCTATTGGCTTTAGTGGGTATAAATAACGGCATGCGTAAAGGATTCATGACCGATTTGGCCGCATACCGGAGCAGCGTGTCTAAAGCAGGCGCAATGTGTTCGATCTTATCGAGGACGCTGGTGCTGAACATGGTTTGAGTGATCACTTCAAGCGTCACCTGCATCATTTCATCAGCGAGATTAACTTCTGCCCCATCGCCTAATAGCCGCCATCTAGCTAATAAGTTATTGCCGGCAGTGACAATTTGCGGAAGTAACGATGCCAAATTACTCCTCTGGAAAACCGGCTGCATTAACCGCCGCTGTCTTTGCCATAACTCGCCCTGACTGGTCACTAAGCCTTGCCCCAACACCAAAGCCAGACCGGTCGGTTTCTTAGGGTCATACATTTTGACAAAGGTATCGCTTTGTTTGATTAAAGCCTGCTCTATCAGCTTTGGGTGGCTGATTAAATAAAAATGGCGAATCGCCAATCTGAAACTCACTAAATCGCCATAATTACGCTGCCAGTCGCAAAGCGCTTGGAATGGATTGGCTTTCATCTGGCGTAAGTTGCCTAATATGAATTCGGCTTTGATTTTTGGGATTGTTTTGTTTTGGGGCATGGTTAATACGGTTAGAGGTTTTAGTTTCGGCAGAGCTAAGCCCAATAAAGTGACTTATAAAGCTAACGAGCTGGTTCTTTCATCGCCGCATTATTGCCGAGCTGGCGGAATGTGTGATTGCAAGAGCAGTGCTTTTCCTTTAAGGTTAAGCTGTTCGTGGTAAAGACGCAATATCAATCACAGGTACTTCCTATATGAGCATCGAAGAACTTCACAAGTTATCCGCCGTAGAAAAGCTAAAGATTATCGAGGCGCTTTGGGGCGATTTGGTCGGTGACGAAGATAATCTCTCCAGCCCGTCTTGGCATGAAACCGAACTCATAAAGACTGAAAAAAGATTTCTCTCCGGCGACATTGAAGTACTGGATTGGCAACAAGCAAAGAAAGAATTACGTTCGCAATTTGAATGAAAGTCCAGATTCTCCGGTCAGCTATAGAAGACCTTGCCGCAGGCCGAAAGTTTTATGATCATCAAGAAGCAGGCGTAGGCGACTATTTTTTCGACAGCCTTTTTGCCGAAATCGATTCACTCACACTTTACGGCGGGATTCATTCAATTCATTTCGGATTTCACCGGCTGCTGGCAAAACGTTTTCCTTACGCAATTTATTACAAGGTAATTGATAGCAAAGCTATCGTCTTTCGTGTTCTTGATTGCAGGCGTAACCCAAATAAACTTCGTAAAGGTTTTGAAGAAATGGGTTAGCAAAATGCTGGGCAACTAAAGAACTGTTTCCCGTCCTGTAGGCAACAGCTCTATCTGTTAGTAAATGCCAAGGTGGAGCAAGGATTTTTCTTGATTGGTGATGGTTTTCGCGAAACGTTGACTGCTAATAATAAATTTTTGTGTATGTTTTCGAAAAGCAGGGTTATAAAAATTTCGTAATAGAAAGATAATAAATATTTCAGGTGTTAGTGGTTCAGAAACTGGAATTCTACAATTTTTATATTGTCCTAAAGTAGCATGAGTTTTTGGATGTTTTATTTCTTCAAAATTGTCAGGATCATAATCAAAACGAATAGGGAAAGTAACAATATTCCTTCCTAAAATATCAGCATAAATTTCATCATTTTCATAAAGTTCAGGTTCATTCTGAAAACTTTCTAGGGTGGGGGCTGGAAAAAAAGCTAACCGATGAGAAATTAGTTTGTTATCTTCAAAGCTATAAAGCATTTGAATTAAGGCACCATCAAGCATTTTGATATTGTAGTTTTTAGTTTCTTCCAATTTTTTATATATTTCTTCGTAAGCGATATTTTTCATAGCAATAGATACATCCTGCATTCCTGAATAAGCAATACGTCCAGACTGGTTTGAAGGAAAGTTTTGTTCTGCCGATAGCCCTATCTCAATCAGCTTCGCGGTTATTTTCTCGATTTGCTTAAAAATAATGACAGAACTCGGCATATTTAGAGCAATTCCTTTAATTTTGCTCTTAATTCTTCTGATAAATCTTCTTTATGTATTTCGCCAATCATTAGACTTTGAAGTAAGTCATTTGCTGATTCAGATTTTTTTTGTAATTTTTTACGTTCTTGCTCAGTCATATCCCTATTAACTATATTTAGCTTTTTACGCTCTTCTGCTGTTGGGTAAGTAAATTTAAGCTCAAACTTATTATATTTTACGTTTTCAAATTCTTGCTTCAATGCCTGCATATTCTGTCCGTAACCCAGTACACGCACCCATGCTTTACTTCTCGTTAATGCAGTAAATAACATATTTCGCTTTTGAGCCACATTAAAAGCATCGAAACATTCCTGGGCGTTAATGATATAGACCATAGACGCTTCATTGCCTTTGGCGCGGTATATCTGCGTAAATACAACAGCATTATCTTTAAAAAATTCATCGGGAGTTGTCGTTACGCCAGCCAAATTAGAATTGATCCCTTTTTTAAATAGCTCCTCCCTTATTACACCTACAGCCCGCTTTGCAGTGTAAGGCTCAGGATGAATGACCATAATGTCATCTAACTTTAATTCATCTTCCTTAATATTTTTTTCAATCTCAGAGATTAAATAAGCAATTTGTTCAGCATCACTATTAAACGATTCAAATATAATTAGATCATCAATAGGTGAGTGTTTTTCTAAAAATTCAGGGCTGGATTTTTCATCTCTGGTTAAAGTGACTGGTTCGCCATCCGCTAATTTTCCGTCTTTAACTTTGTAACCTACATCTTCCCAGAGTTGATGTTGATCAAACATCTGTATAAGTCCTTTTTCTCTGTAAATACCGAATCCTAGAGCGTGAGCAGTGGCTAATATGGGCTTTGAATTACGATAGCAAACATCTAAAACTATATCTTGCTTAGGCTTTCCTTGCGTGTTTTGTAAGGAAACAAATGGTTTGCCAGAAGCATCTAAACCAAATAATTCTTCGGGCGATGGCATTTGTTTATTACTGATATTTTGCAATTCATCATAAGCATATACCAAGCGTTTTGGCTGCTTTAATATTCCGTAACATAAACGTAAAAAATAGGGTGAAAAATCTTGAGCCTCATCGACTAAAACAACATCATAATATTGCTGGAATTCTTTGATTTCAGTGTGGGCTTTTTCGCAAGCAACATCAAATCCCTTACCATAACTTTTTGCCATTAATTCGGCAGTCTTGAAATCGAAATATTCAATATTATGCTTCAGACATATTTCATAATAGATACCACGTATTGAAGGGCTACCCCACGCGTGAATAATGTCAATTCTGTCCCAATCAGGTTCTTCATTCTTATGTTCAAGGGTAAATAAGGTAATGAAATGTTTAAATTGATTTTTAAGTGAACGGCTATTAAAAGTGACAGCTATACGCCAATCTGGATTTTTTGAATGTAAATAAGCAACTTTAAGAGCTAAAACAATTGTCTTTCCTGATCCCGCTAGTCCTCTAATACGTTGAACACCATCAACTGTTTCAATAACAGCAGTACTCTGTTGGCGATCTAAATTAGCGATGGATTCTTCTAGTTTTTTTAGTTTGGCTCCCTTGGAATCAGACTTCTTGACATAACCACGCTTATTTCTATTTCTAATAGTTGTAATAGATTGAATAACAGAAACCAGTTTTTGATAAGTCTGATTGTCGTCCCAATTCTTAGTTTCCAAGAAATCAGCTAAATCGTTCTCACAAACCAAAATGGGGTGTTCAGAATTTATATCTGAGCGTCCCGTCCACGCTGACGCAAAGGTAGCAACATTTAATTGAACGGCTAAATTTTTCCCCTTGGTTAAATCTTTATGCTGCTTTAGCTTGGATTCTAATTTTGTGTAATTTTCATCTTGTATATCAGCGATTTCAATTTCTTCGTTATAAGCGCCCTCAATAAGATGGAAAATAACAGCTCCGTGTCTATCCGAAAGTAATAATGCATCAATTTGATAGCCGCCTTCAATCGTACCAATAATTGGGTAACCTAAATACAAGTAACCTTCTATATCGGTTCTTGTTTCAAAGTAATTAGCTAATTTTTGGCTACTAACTGGCTTATCAGTTCCGCCTCTAACAACAATCATTTTTCAATCCTAAATTTAAACAATATCTTGCAAGAATACAGTTTTTTAACGCGTACGGTTCAATATCCACAACAGGACACTGTATGTTACCGCGTCCTAAATGAATTGCGTTAGCTAAAAACATGGCTACCTATCCTCGCGTGTATGCCACAACCGCAATATATAGATAGCGGATTCCTGAATCTCGTAGCGCATTTCATATCGCCCAACCAAGATACGGCGAACCTCACGCGGTTCGAACTCTTCCAACTTTTCGCCGATATAGGGTTGTTCAAGTAGCCGAGTGGGGGCGGCGGTTAATGATTGCATTGTGCGGGCTGCGGCCGGTTTGTTTGCCGCCTCTAAAAACTCATAAAGCCGCGCTAGATCGTCCAGCGCTTTGCTAGTCCACTTCAAGCGCATCAGCGCGGAATCGGTAGCGGCTTGTCGGTATCGAGACTATTGGCCCAAGCTTGTACGGCTTGGTGGTCGATGACGTGTCCTGTATCAACGTCTGCCAGCGCTTCCAACGTCAGACGCCTGCGCTCTTCTTCTTGTCCGAGCCAATCCGCCAACGCTTGTTTGATAATCCAACCGCGTGAGCGATCCAAGCGAGCGGCTATTTGGTCAACTTTGTCGGCCAGTTCTTCTGGAACATGTGCGCTAATCACTTTGGTGTTCATGGTTCACTCCATTAAAATCGAATTTCATCATATAGAGTAAATTTGATTATTTCAATGCTTGTTGGGGAGCTAATCGGTTGCAAATATAAGCACAAAATTGTCGGGGCTTGCATTGTGCATTTGCACACTTCTTGAATTTAAACCTGCCGCACCGGTCCCGGATACTTTGCCACCAAAGCATCCGCTGTCAGCAAGGTGATTTCCTCGACGGTGGCCTGGGCAACAAGGATGCGGTCGAATGGGCCTTTATGGATGGGTGGCAAACTGTCGATAGAAACGGCATGCTCAGCGGTAATAGCCAATTCTTGATAGCCGTTGTCCAACAAACCGCGACGTAGCACTCTTGCATCGACCTAAAAATCGGAACGCCCAAGTCCGCGCTTGATGGCAATTTCCCAAAGACTGGCCGCACTGAAAAGCAGTTCGTTCGACAGGTCTTCCAGTAATGGGCGTGCAACTGCTGACAATTGGTCAGGCGAACCAGCCGCCCATAATTACAAGTGGGTATCCAGTAGCAGCTTCATTCTTCATCGCCAAAAAGCAGCTCGATTTCCTTAGCGCCCATATTGTCGAAATCGTCAGGAACGGTGATCTGTCCTTCCATGAAACCTAGTCTTCGGATTTGTCCGCCCAATGGAGCATCCAGCCGAGTCACTTTGACCAGCGGCTTTCCAGCTTTGGTGATGATGAAAGACTCACCTTTTACCGCTTGATCTATCAACCGGGACAGCTGGGTTTTAGCTTCGTGGATATTAACTGTCTGCATGATAAACCTCATTGAGTTAAGTTCAGTTCGTTTAGTCTATGATATGTGATTTAGAGAATTAGGGCATCTAATGGGCTTTATATGAGCGCCGTTGATTTTAGAAAAAAGCAATTCCTGACTCAATAGTGCATTCTTGTTGGAATCGGGCCAATGGGCATGCTCTAATGTGTATTATTTAGAAATCTATTACACAAGGATAATCCGATGCGAACCAATATAATCATTGACGACACCTTAATGGCCGATGTCTTAAAAGCGACGGGGGTAAAATCCAAGCGCGAAGCGGTAGAACTCGGTTTAAAAACCTTATTGATGCTTAAACAGCAAGAGGGCATCAAAGCCTTTAAAGGCAAATTAAAATGGGAGGGCGATTTAGAGCAAATGAGGACTGATCGGTGATTCTGGTTGATTCCAGTGTTTGGATTGACTACTTCAACGGCACAGAAACACTGGCAACCAAAAAATTGGATAATTTACTGGGCGTGCAACCCCTATGCACCGGGGATTTGATTCTGGCTGAAGTGCTGCAAGGGTTTAGATTAGACCAGGATTACCAAGCCGCAAAAACCTTGCTCTGCTCGTTGCCCGTTTACGCCATGTTGGGTGCAACCCTAAGTTTAAAAAGCGCCGAAAATTTCAGAAAGTTGCGTAAACAAGGCATTACGATTCGAAAAACCATCGACACGATGATTGCGACCTTCTGTATTGAAAACGGATTGCCGTTATTGCATTCAGACAAGGATTTTCAACCCTTTCAACAATTTCTGGGCTTGCAGGTTTTATAGAATACCTGTCGGAATGTCTATTCCGTCCTGGAAATTTGAATATCTACGAACAAACACTTAAGCAAAGATTGCGGATCATCACTTCCTCATCTGCCGGAACAATCAGCACCGGCTTGCACCCGGCAAGGCCGATTTCATTCTTTCCGGCACGGTTGGCAGTCTTATCTAAAGTAATCCCCAAAAAAGCCAAGGAATCGCAGATTTTTTCACGAACTTCGGCAGAATGCTCACCGATACCGCCGGTAAAAACCAGCGCATCGATACCGCCCGCCTTGGCTGCAAAGCCGCCGATCGCCGCCCTCACCTGACGGCAAAAATAGTCGACGGCGAATTGGGCGTTTTCACTGTTACTCGAAAGCAGCTCATTCATTTCCGAGCTTTCACCCGCAGACAAAGCCATCAACCCCATCTGGTGAAATACCACATCGCTCAATTGTTCGGGATTGTAGCGTTTCGCCAGCTCCAGCATTACGCCGGGATCGAGGTCGCCGCTACGGGTTCCCATCGGGATGCCGCCCGCCGGGGTATAACCCATCGTGGTATCCACGGATTTCAGATTTTCCATCAGGCAAAGGCTGGCGCCGCTGCCTAAATGGGCGACGACCACTTTTTTATAAGCCACATCGCCCAAAACTCCCGCAAGCATTTTGGCAATGTAGGCATAATTAAGCCCATGAAAACCGAAGCGGCGCAGCCCCAACTCGTTCGGAATCGGCAGGCGTTTGGCCAACTCGGGCATGGTGGCATGAAAAGCCGTATCGAAACAAACGACTTGCGGCGCATTGAAACGTTGCAGGCACAAATCCAACCCCAGCAGGTTACCCGGCAGATGTAGCGGGGCAAGATGAATCAGCTCTTCCAGTCGGCAACGCTCGGCCGCATCGACCCGCCTTGCCGGATCGACAATATCGCCGCCATGGACAAAGCGATGCCCGACCAGTTCCGGCATATCACCTTCCAGATCGTGCAGCAGCTGATCGAACGCTCCCCGTTGGTCATGCACTCGCTCATAGCGGAAATTGCGCCGCGCCCCGTCAGCCGAAAACAGGCTCGCCTTGACCGAAGACGAGCCGCTGTTGATGGTTAGAACCGAGTGCTTCAATACGGCCACACCCAGTTGTCAACCTCGGGTAAATCGGTACCGTGTTCGTAAGCGTAGTTGCGGCATTCGATCTGCATGTCGCGCATGCTTTCCTTCACATGCGCACCCGCCACGCGCAAAGCCGGGACGCGATTAATCGCATCGATCACCAGGCTGAAACGGTCGATCTCGTTCTGGATCGCGAGTTCCAGCGGGGTGTTGATGCTGCCTTTTTCCTTGTAGCCGCGTACATGCAGGTTCTTGTGGTTGTTGCGGCGATAAGCCAATCGATGGATCAGCCACGGATAGCCGTGGAAGTTGAACAGGATAGGCTTGTCCAACGTGAACAGGCTGTCGAAATCCTTATCCGATAAACCGTGCGGGTGTTCTGATTCAGGCGTCAGCTTGTAAAGGTCAACCACGTTGATGAAGCGAATATTGAGTTCCGGAAAATTCTCGCGCAGCAACACCACTGCGGCCAGCGCTTCCTTGGTAGGAATATCGCCCGCGCTGGCTATCACCAAATCCGGCTCGACGCCTTGATCGTTACTTGCCCAACCCCAGATGCCGATGCCTTTGGTGCAATGTTTGATCGCCGCATCCATGTCCAAAAATTGCAGATGCTTTTGTTTGTCGCAAACGATCACGTTGATGTAATCGGTGCTATTCAAACAATGGTTGGCAACCGTCAGCAGGCAGTTTACATCGGGCGGCAGGTAGATGCGCGTCACCGCCGGGCTTTTGTTGACCACCACGTCGAGAAAGCCGGGGTCCTGATGAGTAAAGCCGTTGTGATCCTGACGCCATACGGTGGAGGTAATCAACAGGTTCAATGACGAAACCGGCGCGCGCCACGCGACTTCCTTGGACATGGCCAGCCATTTGGCATGCTGGTTGAACATCGAATCGATCACATGCACAAAGGCTTCGTAGGTGGAGAAAAAACCGTGGCGGCCGGTCAGCAGATAGCCTTCCAGCCAGCCTTCCAGCGTGTGCTCGGAGAGCATTTCCATCACCCGTCCGTCCGGCGACAGTTCGCCGCCATCGGCGTCTTCCGGCAGGTAGTCGGCCAGCCAGGTTTTTTTACTTGCTTCGTACACGTTGTCCAGCTTGTTCGAGCTGTTTTCGTCGGGGCCGAACACGCGGAAATTGTGCATATTCAGACTCATGATGTCGCGCAGGAACTTGCCCAGCGGACGCGTGTTTTCAGCGCTGGTGGTGCCCGGTTTGGTCACGACGGCGGCATAGTCGCGACAATCCGGCATGTGCAGGGCTTTGCGCAACAGGCCGCCGTTGGCGTGGGGGTTGGCGCTCATACGCCGCGCGCCCTTCGGTGCCAGCGCTTTGAGTTCGGGTAACAAGCGTCCGTCCCGGTCAAACAATTCCTCCGGCTTGTAGCTGCGCAGCCAGTCTTCCAGCTGCTTGAAATGCTCCGGGGTGTCGCGCACATTGCCCAGAGGCACTTGGTGAGCGCGCCAGAAGCCTTCCACTTTCTTGCCGTCAACCTCTTTCGGCCCGGTCCAGCCTTTGGGCGAGCGCAATACGATCATCGGCCAGCGCGGACGAACCGGCTCGCCGCTGCTGCGCGCTTCCTGTTGAATGCGGCGGATTTCCAGTACGCACTGCTCCATGGTGGCGGCCATGGCCTGGTGCATGGTGTCCGGGTCGCTGCCCTCGACGAAATAAGGCGTCCAGCCGTAGCCCTTGAACAGGTTTTCCAGCTCTTCGTGCGGAATACGCGACAGGATGGTGGGGTTGTTGATCTTGTAGCCGTTCAGATGCAGGATCGGCAGCACCGCACCGTCGCGGATCGGGTTCAGGAATTTGTTGGAATGCCAGGAAGTGGCCAGCGGCGCGGTTTCGGATTCGCCATCGCCGACCACCACCGCAACGATCAAATCAGGGTTGTCGTAAGCCGCGCCGAACGCATGCGAGACGCTGTAGCCGAGTTCGCCGCCTTCATGAATCGAGCCCGGCGTTTCCGGTGTGCAATGACTACCGATGCCGCCCGGAAAGGAAAATTCCTTGAAGAACTGGCGCATGCCGTGTTCGTCTTCGCTCTTGTTCGGATAGGTTTCGCTGTAAGCGCCTTCCAGATAAACCGGGCCGAGCACGCCCGGCGCGCCATGTCCCGGCCCGGCCAGGAAAATGGCATTCAGGTCGTACTTGTTGATCAACCGGTTGAGGTGGATATAAGTGAAAGATAATCCCGGACTTGATCCCCAGTGCCCCAGCAAGCGGCTCTTCACATGCTCTATCTTGAGCGGTTCGCGCAGTAGCGGATTGTCCCGCAGATAAATCATGCCCGCAGCCAGATAGTTGCAGGCTCGCCAATAGGCGTCAATATTGCTGATTTCTTCTTGGGTTAGCTGGGTCGGTTGGGTGGTCATGTTTATATATCCGGGTTTGATTTCATAGGGGGCAATTGACTTTCGATATTAGACATTCTCATTATGACGCCTGTATGACAGACTGGCTAACAATACAAGGTAATCGCTCTTGAATGGCCTAACGATGATGAAGAAGCCCCCCTGAAATGAAAGTATTTGGGGTCGAAGAGTGGATAAGCTCGGCACCCCCATTCCAACACTGATTGACATCAATACCCGCTTGAACATGCTCTGTCCCAATAGATAATTGCACCCTGACTTTTGAGTAATTCAGCAAAAGAGAACAACAAGTGTTGACTCTCCAAATGATAATCATTATTATTTAAGCCCATGAACAAACAACTACCCGACTCTATCGAGCCTCTGGACTTAACGCTGTCTACAAAGCAGGACACAACGCCGGCTTTACGACAACGGTTAAACAGCGCCGAGCTATTTAATACCAGCCGCGAAGTGGTCATCGAACATGCCGGTGAGGAATACCGCTTACGTTTAACGCGCCAGGACAAATTAATCCTGACCAAATAATTTGTAAAAAAACAGCCAGCCATCATCCAACACTTTCAGTTGTTGGTAGCCAACCAATGTCAAAGACACGCTACATACCGTAGCTTCGGCAGACTCCATTCTGCCTAACATTTGGATGGTGAAATCAATGAACTCAAATAAACAACACAAGAAAGTAAGCCTTGCCGGTAACGCCGATTGTCGCGTGGTGTTTTGTCCTGATTGCGGCACATTAGAGATAACTTTGGGCGCAACAAAGATACACACCAATTGTGAATCGTTACACATACTCAGCTCAGTCTTAAACCACGCCAAGGTGCGGATCGCCCAGATGCAAGATGCGTCACCGGCAAATCGCAATACCCGGCCAACAATAAGCCGTATTCACTAAAGGTCATCCGGCAAAATCCTGTCACCTGAACCAAAGTGAAAGTTACGCGCGCCAATAATCGCCACGCTACGCACTATCGGTCAGGAATAGAGATGAAACATCGGTTTCATCTCCGAGCCGGCTAAATTCATTACACAAAAAACAGCCACCCAGCTTTCTTGCCAGGCAGCCATCACTCTAATTATTAAAGGGGAAATGCATGTCGAAAAGAAAGATGACATCAAAAAGAACAAACAACGCAAACTGGCGGCTGGCGGCATTATTGCCGCTGGGAGTCGCGTTGAATGGCATGGCGATGGCCGCCGACCAACCGACCGAAGCGCAGGCTGCCGAAAAAAAAGAAATCACCCTGCCCGCCGTAAAGGTTAAAGCGACGCGCGATAATAAATCCGGCAATTACAAAGCCGGCACCTCGACGGTCGGCACCAAAACCGACACACCGCTGATAGAAACGCCCCAATCGATCTCGGTGATTACCAACGATCAAATGGAAGCGCAAAATGTCAGCACCATGGCCGAAGCCTTGCGCTACACGCCTGGCGTACAAAGCGAGACGTTCGGTTTTGAGCCGCGCACCACCTTCATCAAAATTCGCGGCTTCGATGCGACGGAAACCGGACTTTACCGCGACGGCCTCAAACTCAGCAATCCCGGATTCGCCGTAGGCTACAGCCTTGAGCCTTATGGCGCGGAACGCGTTGAAGTGCCGCGAGGCCCCGCATCCGTGCTATACGGACAAGCCAGCCCCGGCGGCTTGGTTAACTACGTGTCCAAACGGCCGACATTCGACCCGTTCCGGGAAATTAAATTTGAAGCGGGAACTTACGACCGCTTCCAAGGCGAGCTCGATGTCGGCGGAGCGCTTGATGAACGAAAAACGCTGGCCTATCGCGTCACCGGGCTGGTGCGCGGCAGCGAAACCCAGGTCGATTTCATCAAAGACAACCGTATTTATGTCGCTCCGGCGCTGACCTGGAAACCCAGCGACGATACGACGCTGACCTTTTTAAGCCATTACCAAAAGGATGACACCAAACCCTCGCAACGTTTACCGGCCGAAGGCACGTTGCGCACCAATGCCAACGGCAAAATCCCGACCAATCGTTTCACTGGCGAGCCGAATATCGATCAATACCGCCGAGAAGAGTTTGCCGTCGGTTACGCCTTGGAGTATCGTGTCAACGATATGGTGACGCTGCGCCAAAACACCCGTTATTACAATAACGAAGTCGATGACCGCTCCATTTATACGACCGCATTGCTGGCCGACCAACGCACGATCAGCCGCGCGCTGTATGAAAGTTTCGGTAAAGTCCACGGCTTCAACCTCGATAACCAGGCCCAATTCAAGTTCTCGACAGCAATGCTGGATCATACCTTGCTGTCGGGCCTCGATTTTCAACATGTGGGCTCCAATTCGCTGCAAACTTACGGTGCCGCACCGAACCTCGACATTTTCAACCCCGTCTACGGCGCAAAAGTCGCATCCGCGCCGGTCTTTAAAAACGAGGATGTGACCCAGAACCAGATCGGGCTTTATCTTCAAGATCAGATCAAATTCGGCGAGCACTGGCGAGCGACATTGGGCGGACGCTATGACCGCGCCGACAGCGTGACCAAAAACAAGCTCACCGGTTTAAGCACAACTCAGGACGACAATGCACTTACCGGCCGCGCCGGCCTGGTGTACGTGGCCGACAACGGCCTGGCGCCGTACTTCAGTTATGCGCAATCCTTTCTTCCCGCGCTGGGTACCGATGCGGCCGGCAAAGCCCTTAGACCGGAAACCGGAGAACAATATGAGTTCGGAGTCAAATTCCAGCCGAAAAACCAAAACAGCTTCGTCACGCTGGCTTATTTCGATCTCACCCGCACAGACTTCCTGACCCCCGACCCGATCACTTACGCAAATGTGCAGCGAGGCGAAGCGAATTCCCGCGGCGTCGAGCTGGAAGGCGTCGCCAGCTTGGATAACGGCTTAAACCTGACGGCCAACTATACCTACCTGAATGCCAACGTGACCAAGAGCTCCTTTACCGCCGAAGTCGGAGAGCCGCTTGAATATACTCCCGAGCACAAAGCTTCGGCATGGGCCGATTACACCGTGCCGACCGGCATCGCCAAAGGTTGGGGCGTGGGCGGCGGCGCACGCTTTATCGGCACATCGTTCGGCAACATCTATGCCGCCAAAAACACGATCGAAGTGCCCAGCACGGTGTTGTTCGACGCCTCGACGCATTACAACTGGGAGCAATTTCAGTTCTCCGTCAATCTGCAAAATGCGCTTGATAAAGAATACGTCGCCACGGCCTTTACCAGCGGCGGCGAGTTCGCAACGTTCGGACCGAGACGCGTCGTAACAGGCTCCATCAAATACAGTTTTTAATCCAAGCCGCTACAGCGGCAAACATTCACTCGACCCAGGAGAGGCACATGAGTAGCGACACTTTCATACTGAAAGCAGTAAAAACTCCCTTAGAGAAAAACAGGGAGAGCTCACAGAATCCTGACTTCATCTTCACCGATAAAAGTCTGCATCACTACGAAGAAAGCCTGCTAAAAGGCATTGAACTGATACAAAAAAGCATGTCGGCCGCAAGCAAACCGTTCAGCGGCATCCTGCCGCACGAGCTGGCGGCCCAATTTCACGCGATTGATTTGAATCGATCCTGCAACGATCTTAACGACGCCTTGGCGGAAATTGAGGAACTCTATCTCAATCATGCGATTTATTTTCATCATCCTCACTATGTCGCTCATCTGAACTGCCCGGTTGCGGTGCCCGCCATTTTGGCCGAACTGCTGCTGACCTCGATTAATTCCTCGGTCGATACTTGGGATCAAAGCGCGGGCGGTACGCTGATCGAACAAAAACTGATCGACTGGACCGCGGAAAGAATCGGCCTGGGCGCGGAGGCGGACGGCATTTTCACCAGCGGCGGCACCCAATCCAACCTGATGGCGATGCTGCTCGCGCGCGACAGTTTCTGCGCAAAAAAATGGCAGCATAACAATAAAGCGCAGGGCTTGCCGACAGATTTCCGCAAACTGCGCATTTTCAGCTCGCAGATGAGCCATTTCAGCGTGCAAAAAGCGGCGGCAATACTGGGCTTGGGCTATGACTCGGTGATTTCCGTTCCCTGCGACCGCTATTTCAAAATGGACGCCCGAGCGCTGGAACAGGCCATCGAACAGTGTCTGGCCGACGGCTTAATCCCGATGGCGGTTGTCGCCACCGCCGGCACGACCGATTTCGGCAGCATCGATCCCTTGCCTGAAATCGTCGAACTCTGCCGCACTCATCAATTGTGGATGCACGTCGATGCGGCTTATGGTTGCGGTTTACTGGTATCGTCCAAGTTTCGCCATTTGCTGGCGGGCATCGAGTCCGCCGATTCGGTCACCGTCGATTATCACAAATCTTTCTTGCAACCGGTCAGTTGCAGCGCGTTCCTGGTTAGGGACAAGCACTATTTAGCCGTGGTCACCCACCATGCCGAATACCTGAACCCGCTCAGCCAAGCCAATGAAGGCACGCCCAATCTGGTCAATAAAAGCATCCAGACCACCAAGCGGTTTGACGCGCTGAAACTCTGGCTGACCCTCAGAACGATGGGCGCCGACCAGCTTGGCGCGGCGTTCGACCGCAATATCCATTTGGCGAAACAGACTTATTTGCTGCTGCTGTCGGAACAAAGCATCGAGGTGATCCACCAGCCGCAGCTGAGCACGCTGGTGTTCCGTTACCGCCCGTCCCGGCGACATTCGGAACACGACATCGACCGCGTTAACGCCTATATCCGCAAAGCCCTGTTCAGGTCCGGCGAAGCGGTCGTAGCAAGCACCAAAGTTCAAGGCAAACAATACCTTAAATTCACTTTACTGAACCCGTTGACGACTATTCAGGACATGCAGGCCGTGCTTAAACTGATCACCCATCATGGGCAAAACTACTTCAATTCACCCGACAAAACCGTAACCCAAGCGGCCCACCCGGCCGCCAACCAGGCATTCATCAAGGAGGCCTGCGATGCGTGAAATAACTTATGACGTGATCGGCATCGGCGTAGGCCCGTTTAATTTAAGTTTGGCTTGCCTGATGCAACCGATAGAAGGCTTGAACAGCCTTTTTCTGGACAAAAGCGAGGACTTTAACTGGCATCCGGGCATTTTGCTGCAAGATGCCCATTTGCAGACCCCTTTCCTGTCCGACCTGGTGACCTTGGCCGACCCGACCAGCCCGTTCAGCTTTTTAAACTACATCAAGCAGCAAGGCCGGATTTATTCGGTTTACATCAGGGAAAACTTCTTCCTGATGCGCAGCGAATACAACCAATACTGCCAATGGGCGGCGAGCAAGCTGGACAATGCCGCATTCAACACCCACGTCGGGCAAATCGATTACGACGAGGAACTGGGCTGTTATATCGTCCAGTCACAGTGCATGAAGACCGGGAGAGCCAAAACTTACCGTGCGAAAAAACTGGTGCTGGGCACCGGAACCCTGCCCTACACGCCCGCTTGCTGCCTGGAAACGGCCGACAAATCGGTGCATTCATCGCAGTATTTGAAACACAAGAAGACGCTGCAACTCAAAAAGTCGATTACGGTATTGGGCAGCGGGCAAAGCGCCGCGGAGATTGTTTACGACCTGCTTCAGGACATCGACAGTTACGGCTATGAACTGAGCTGGATAACCAGATCGCCCCGATTCTATCCTCTGGAGTACAGCAAACTGACGCTGGAAATGACGTCGCCGGACTATGTGGACTATTTCTACCAGCTGCCTGCGGACAAAAGGGAGCGTTTAATCGCCGGCCAGAAAAACCTGTACAAAGGCATTAACGGCTCCTTGATTAACGACATTTACGACCTGATGTACGTTAAGCGCTTAAGCCATGATTTCCGGGTTAATTTGTTGACGAACTCGGAATTAAAAGCCGCCGAATTCAATGCCGGTGACGGGCATTTTGAGCTGGAATTCTTTCAAGATGAACAGGAGACGGGCTACAGCCACCGCACTGAAGGGTTGGTGCTGGCGACCGGCTACGGTTATCAATTACCGGCGTTTATTGACGGCATCGCCTCGCGCATTCAACGGGATCAGCAAGACCGATTCGCGGTCAACAGAAACTACAGCATCGACCATAATGCAGGCGAGATATTCGTGCAGAACGTGGGACTGCATACGCACGGCTTCGTCACGCCGGACTTGGGCATGGTCTGCTACCGCAATGCCTGCATTATCAAAGCCGTCACAGGCAAAGAGCACTACCCGATAGAACAAAGCATCGCCTTTCAGCAGTTCTCGGCGCCGGAAGAAAAAATCAGCGCCGTTGAGCCATCCGGGATTTTAGTATGAATTCGCAGCTGAAATTTTTTCTCGTTGCGATGGTCGCGGTTTCGGTAATCAGCGACTCGATGCTGATTCCGTTTTATCCGCAATTCTTTGCCGCCGCATTTTCGATAACGGCCCCGCAACACGTCGGCCTGTACCTGAGCGCAAGCTGCTTTGTGGTCATGCTGGCGTTTCCGTTATGGGCCGCCGCAGCTAAACATGTACCGGTGCTCAGGCTGTTGATTTATACGCAGTTTGCCGCGGGCGTGTTGAGCATATTGTGTTATGAATCCGGCTCGCTGCCGGAGTTCTGGCTCGTGTCGCTGGTGATGATGGTGTTTAAAGGCAGTTATCTGCTGATTTACCCTTTTGTGATGAGCCTTGAGCACAAAGACAAGCACGGCGGCACGATCGGGCTGCTGTCGGTCATTGTGCATCTGGGCGCCATAGCCGGCGCAGGCATCGGCGGTTTTGCGCTGGATCTGTTCGAACCAAGGCTGGTGTTTCTGCTGATGTCGGTAGGCGACTTTTTACAGATGCTGGTGTGCGTGTTCCTGCTCGGCAAAGATAAAATCGACGCTGAAGCATCGCCGGAGGCGCTGCAATATCCGGCGGAACAGGCGGCAGAGGTTTTAACCGGGAGCCTGGTTTATAAACTGGGCCTGGTCATGCTGCTCTTCTATTTCAGCGTTTACCTGATACGGCCTTTCTTCTCGCGCTATTGGGAGTCCATCTCCGCATGGAACGGCGGAATTGTCACCGGCTTGGTTTTCGCCATACCGGGGGCTATCGCATTGCTGGCGCTGTGCATCAATAAAAGCATGCGCAGCAGCAAGCACGGCATTGTTTCGGCCGTTTTATTGGGCATGTTAGGGCTGTTGCTGCAAGCCTCCGGGCAGCAGGCGATTGTGCTGCTTGGCCGATGCCTGTTCGGCTGGGCGCTGTTCCAGGCCACCGTCCATCTGGACTTGCTGTTATTCGAAGTCAGTACGCCCGTATCTTATGCCGCGGACTTCAGCAAGATCTATTTCTTTCAAAGCCTGGGCGCGCTGGTTGCTTCATACGCCGCAGGATCGTTAGTCGCTTCCCAAGGCCTGCAAATGCCCTTTATCGCGGGCGCTTTGGGATTGGTGCTGACGGCTTTTTTGTATGCGCTGCTCTTCAAGGCGGCCCCAAAGCCTATGAATGCGGTAATGGAAACGTCGTAAGCACTCGAAGCGCCTTGTTTTAATAAACCTGAAAACGCAGTTGGAGGCTGTAAAAGCCGCCTGTCGAAGCATGAGCGGCTAACAACCTCTGCAACTCCCACACTGACAATGAGCAACAAAACATGAGTAATGAATCTTTCATCTTCAAAAAATACATGCCTGTGATAGGCACGTTTTCTTTACGCCCCTTGCAAATCCCGCAAGATATTGCGTTGATCCATGATTGGGTCAACAGGGACTATGCCAGCTATTGGGGGCTGCAAGGATGTTCGGTCGAACAGGTTGAAGCGGAATACAGAAAAATCGCCGTGCAGTCGCTGGTTTATTTGGGCTTTTGCAACGACCACCCCGCTTTTCTGCTGGAATGTTACGACCCCGGGCACCACGCGCTTAGCGAACATTATGCCTGGCAAGCCGGCGACCGGGGCATGCATATCCTGGTCGCGCCTGCCGAACGCCCGATAGCCAATTTCACCGGCTCGGTTTTTACCGTCATCATGGACTTTATATTCAGCGACCCGGCGGCGCAGCGGATAGTCGTCGAGCCGGACGTCAATAATGAAAAAATCCATGCCTTGAACAAACGGGCGGGGTTTGAATATCAAAAAGTCATAACGCTGCCCAATAAAACCGCCCATCTGGCATTTTGCAGCCGGGAACAATACCGGGCAGCGCGGGGCAAGAACCCTGTCACGGTATCGCCCAATCACGTCGTCGCCCATTTACGGGAAGACGTCTGGGCGAAGGTGAATACCCTGCATCTTTGCAAGGCAATCAGCGAGTTTGCACACGAATTGCTGATAACGCCCGAACTCCAGTTCTCGGAAGGCGACTGGGGCCATTACCGGCTCAAGACCGACAAGCCGGGCATCGAATATAGCTTCCGTGCGCAAGTGTTAAGCCTGGAACACTGGTATATCGACAAGGCTTCTGTTGAGAAATTCGTTGACGGCGACAAGGCCGCGCTGGATTCCTTGAGCTTTATCCTGGAAGTCAGCGAAGGCCTGGGCATTGATCCGGCGATACTGCCGACTTATATGGAAGAAATCACCAGTACGCTGTACGGCAGCGCTTATAAGCACACCAAGAACGGCGTCGATGTGCCGCAACTCCTCGACGCCGATTTTCAGACCGTGGAAACCGCGATGATGGAAGGCCATCCCGCCTTTCTGGCCAATAACGGGCGCATCGGTTTCGATGCGGCCGACTATCAGGCTTATTCGCCGGAAGCCGCGGCGCCGGTTAAGCTAATCTGGTTGGCGGCGCATAAAAGCAAAACGGTTTTCGCCTGTGCGGATGATTTGTCTTATACGGAATTGCTGGAGCAGGAGCTGGGAAATTCGACTCTTGATCAATTTACCCAAACATTGGCGCAACAGGGGCTGGATACCGATGATTATTGGTTTATGCCGGTGCATCCGTGGCAATGGTATAACAAGCTGGCCGTCATCTTTGCCGCCGACATCGCCGCACGGCATTTGGTCTGCTTAGGCTTCGTCGAGGATGTCTATCTTGCCCAGCAATCGATCCGCACCTTCTTCAATACCAGCCATCCGCACAAACGCTATGTCAAAACGGCCTTGTCGATCCTGAATATGGGTTTCATGCGCGGACTGTCGCCCTACTACATGAGCACCACGCCCGCCATTAACGACTGCATCAACGGGCTGATTGAACAGGACCCTTATCTGGCGGAAAAAGGTTTCAGCATACTGCGCGAAGTCGCCGCTGTCGGTTATCGCAATCATTATTACGAAACGGCCACAAGCAAGGACAGCCCCTATAAAAAAATGCTGTCCGCGCTGTGGCGCGAAAGCCCGGTGCCGCAGTTAAAGCCGGGGCAACGTTTGATGACGATGGCCGCCCTGCTGCATACCGACGCCCAGGGAACCGCCTTGTTGCCCGAGTTGATCAAATCGTCCGGCGTCGATACCACAAGCTGGCTGCGGCATTATTTGAACTGCTATTTAAGTCCCCTGCTGCATTGTTTCTACGCCTACGATTTGGTGTTTATGCCGCACGGCGAAAACCTGATTCTGGTCTTGGAAAATAATGTCCCGGTCAGGGCCATCATGAAAGACATTGCCGAAGAGGCCGCGATCATGAACAAGGAAATCGTGCTGTCCGAGAAAGTGCAGCGCCTGTCGGTATTCGTGCCGGAAGAGTTGAAGATATTGTCGATCTTTACGGACTTTTTTGACCTAATTTTCCGTTATATGTCCCATATTCTGGTCGAGCACGGCGGTTATTCCGAACACCGGTTTTGGCAACTGGTCGCCGATTGCGTACTGGACTATCAACGCACGCATCCCGAACTGGCCGATAAATTCGAGCGGCACGATCTGTTCGCGCCCGAATTTATCCGCTCCTGCCTGAACCGGCTGCAATTGGGCAATAATCAGCAAATGATCGATCTCGCCGACCCGGCCAAAAACCTGAAATTTGTCGGCACGTTGAAAAATCCGATAGCCGTCTTTAAAGCCGGGACCAGCGTGCCTGACATGGCGGAGGCGTGCGCATGAGCGGCGGGACTTTATATCGCGCGACGGCGTTTTCCTTTTAACACTTATGTTGACGCGCAGCTCAATCAAGCCATGGTATCTGATCCACAAATGGACGAGCCTGATTTGCACCGCGTTCATGCTGCTGCTGTGCCTGACCGGGCTGCCGCTGATTTTCTCCGATGAAATCGATCGCGCGTTCGGCTATAGCGTAACTCCGCCGGACCTGCCTGAAACGGCGGAGCGAGCCGACCTGGATGCGGTCATCTCGGCCGCCAAAGCGCGGAGGCCCGGCGATGCCGTGCAATTTATCGTGGCCGACCCGGACGAGCCTGATCTATGGTTTGTGCGCATGGCCGAGAGCGTGGCGGCGGCGAAACCTTCGGCATTTTATGCGTTCGACGCCCGCACCGGCGATTATCTGTATCAGTATCCGCTGGACCAGGGCATCATGAATGTTGTGCTGAGGCTGCATGTCGATATGTTCGCAGGCCTGTGGGGAACATTGTTTCTGGGTTTTATGGGACTGCTGTTGGTCGCATCGCTGGTATCGGGCGTCGTGTTGTACGGCCCGTTCATGCGCAAGCTTGCATTCGGCACCGTGCGGCGCAAGCAATCGGCGCGTTTAAAATGGCTGGATCTGCACAACCTGCTCGGCATCGCCACGCTGGTCTGGTTTCTTGTCGTCGGCGCTACCGGCGTAATCAATACGCTGGCGACGCCGATATTCGGGCAATGGCAATCCGGCGAATTGGCAGAGATGATCGCTCCCTACCGCACTATGCCGCCGGTTCATGAACTCGGCTCGGTGCAAAAAGCGCTGGATGCCGTCCGCACGGTTGCGCCCGATATGTCGCTCAGTTTTATGGCGTTTCCCGGCAACGGCTTTGCCGGACCGCGCCATTTTGTCGCCTTCATGCAAGGCAATTCGCCGCTGACGTCCAAACTGCTCAAACCGGTCTTGATCGATGCGCAAACAGGACTGGCCATTGAAACGCGCGAATTGCCCTGGTACGTCACCGCGCTTTTGATCTCCAAACCGCTGCATTTCGGCGATTACGGCGGCCTGCCGCTGAAGATTATCTGGGCGCTGCTCGATCTGCTTAGCATTGCAGTGCTCGGCAGCGGCTTGTATTTGTGGTTGAAAAAAACGCAATGTATCAATTGAAGCCCGGCTGGGCGAGCTACCGAACAAAAAGGAGAAAGATTCCGCATGAAAACATCACTGACTGGGATACAAATATGGGCAATGCCGGTCTTGCTGGGCTTAGTCAGCGCCGGCGGTCTTATCGCCGCCCTGCTGTTCGACGGTATCGGCGATGCGGTGTCATGGCTTGCCCTTGCCGCGCCGGTCGTGACCGCTCTTTGGTATGGCGTCCGGCGTACTTAATCAGCGGGTTAAGTCCCGTATACGCCGCTGTAAATGTACATTTCGGCTTCGGCCGACGGCTTTGCTTTTTTCAAATAACAGCCAAACCATGAGCTAGCCTGGTTGACATAGTTGGTTTTACTGTTGTTTTCAACGCAGGATTCGGCCAACAGGCGATAATGCCGTGAAATGACCAGTGCAAGACAAGGTGATTGTCCCATTGCATACTGGACTTTTAAATAGTCTATCGCGCTGATCAGCAGCTCATGTTTTTTATCGTCTTGCATCATGGTTATTCCTTACCCAGCTGGACTGGAAGCCGGTTCATTTTTGATTTTGCCAAAGAGAGAAATATCTTCCAGACAATCTGCTTCGAACCAAAATCCAGGCATCTAAAATCTGTTGCATGAATCTGCCCTTTTTCAACGAGAGCAGTTAATACCTCAGGCGCTATAGCCAGTTTCACAAACGGAGCGGGACGAAAAAAAGAAAGAAATGTTTTCATGACTAGACCGGGTATTTATTGCTTTTATGCAAATGATAATAGTTCTTATTTAAAAGTAAAGTGTTTTTCTTCCGCTCGTTTGCTTATTCCTATACGTCTTGCTTTGAATATGCCGCGCATAACTTTTTCGTTAAAAGCTCGCCATAACCAAAACTTACCTACTTTCAGGCTGAATGGATGATTCGGCTTTCCTGCGTAAAATACGGGCAACGGTTCAACCCTATCTCTTTTTGGCCCTGAGTAACTAACCTCCTTCACCGCACATGCTCATTAGTTGCCGTTGATAAAAATTGCATAACATCAGTTAAGTATTTGTCAGAAAAAAACCAACAAGTGTTGACTCGTTAAATGATAATCATTATTATTTGTATCCATGGACAAACAAATTCTCCCCTTACCTGAATCTTTAGACTTAACGCTGTCTACAAAGCAGGACATAACGACCGCTTTACGGCAGCGGTTAAACAGCGCAGAGCTATTTGGTACGGGAAACGAAGTTGTCATCGAACATGCGGGTGAAGAATACCGATTACGTTTGACTCGTCAGGGCAAATTAATCCTGACTAAATGATTTATCTCTTGACCTGGTTATTACGCTTTATTGTCGGCAGGTTATTTTCCTCCTACCTACCGGCCTCTCTCCTAATAATGATACGGGGAATGAACATGCCGACAATAAAGTGCAATGCATATAAGTCAGGAGCAGCCAGCCATCCGACACTCAGGTGCTCGGTAGCCAGCCAATATCAAAGAAACGCTGCCTATTGCAGCTTCGGCAGACGTTATCCTGCCTAACATTTGGATGGCAAAAATCAATGAACTCAAATAAGCGACACAAGAAAGTAGGACTATCCGGTAACGACAATTGTCGCGTGGTATTTCGCCCGGATTGCGGCACATTCAAGATGCCTTTTGGCGCATCAACCATGCGCACCCATTGTGAATCATTACACATACTCAACAAATAAGGAGCGGCCATGTTCACTAAAATGATCTTCCCAATAGCCACCTTCTATTTCCTGGAAAATCGTCCCGCCGTCATGTTAGGAAATATTAATCATAACAGCGTTACGCGAAGCAAGGACCGCCCATGGATCGCTTTGGTTTTGGTGCTGTGCGCGCACCTGGCGATGTTTGCGGCATTACGTTCACAATCGCAGTCTTTGCCACTTGATACGCCCCCCGAACCCATCATGATTAGCCTGCTGACCGCGCCAGAGGCAACGCCGCAAAAACCGATGCCGCCCGTTCAGCCGGTAGCAAAAGAGCAAAAACCAGTCAAGAAAAAAGTCAAACCGATCACTAAACCTGTTGTGCCACTGATAAAGCAAACAAATCAGCCGGTAACCCCGCCGGTGGTACAAACATCCACGCCAGTAGCGACAACAGATTCGCCGATTGCCGAACAGCAGACCAAGACAACAACCAACAAGCCCGCAGACGACGCACAGCCATACCAGTCGCCCAGCTTCAATGCGGCTTATTTAAATAACCCGGCGCCGAATTACCCGCCAATCTCGCGGCGGCTGGGCGAACAAGGCCTGGTATTGCTGCGCGTACAAGTGACGCAGGACGGTAAAGCCGCTTCCGTTGAGCTGCAAACCGGCAGCGGCTCAAGCCGACTCGATCAGGCTGCGTTGGAAGCGGTCAAGAAATGGCAATTTGTTCCAGCCAAACGCGGCGAGCAATCGGTCAGCGCATCGGTCGTTGTACCGGTCATATTTTCAATAGAAGAAGGATAAAATCATCATGCAAGCAGAATATCTCTTAGACAACCTGAAATTCATCAGTCAAGGCGGTGCGGTATCAATTACTGTAGCGGCAGGGCTGTTAGCCATGTCCATCGGTAGCTGGACTTTAATGGTCATCAAAGCGATACAGGCACGGCGTTTAAGAAGCAGCAGCGCCCGTTTTTTAGAACGCTTTTGGCAAGCCTCGTCGACAACCCTGTCATCAATGGTAACCGTCATGAGCGAGGATTTGAATAAAGCGGAAAACCCGTTCGCGCGTCTTGCGATACAAGGCATCAATGCTGCCAACCATCACAAGCGTTACACCGCGCAACTTTTTGCGAAGCACGCAGTTACCGCCAATGAAGGTGGAAGTAGCGCACTGCAAGAACATTCGCGGCATGATGAATTTATTGCCCAGGCGCTACGTCGCGTTATCGGCCAGGAAGCCATGCACCTGGAAACGGGGCTTACCTTATTGGCTTCGGTGGGCAGTATCGCCCCTTTCATCGGGCTATTCGGCACAGTCTGGGGCATCTATCATGCGCTCGGCGCCATCGCCGTCGGCGGCCAAGCCTCTGTAGACAAAGTAGCGGGACCGGTCGGCGAAGCACTGATCATGACCGCGTTCGGTCTGGCCGTTGCCATACCCGCGGTGCTGGCCTATAACGCCCTGGTACGCGACAACCGCCTGTTAATGGGCCAATTGGAAACGTTCGCCCACGATCTGCATACCTACCTGACCACCGGCGTACCGTTAGCAGCCGGGGAAGTTACCGAAATGACGCCCATGGCGGTGTCATTATGATGGGCTCAGGCGGATTCGGCGGCGATAACCACCATACCCAGCCTATGGCGGAAATCAACACGACGCCAATGGTGGACGTCATGCTGGTGTTGCTGGTCATTTTCATCATTACCGCGCCGCTGCTCACCCACTCAATCAAAATCGACCTGCCGCAAGCCGGCAGCCAGTCCAATCCGGAGAAACCCGATATTGTGACCCTGTCGATTAATAGAGAAGGCAAACTGTTTTGGAACGATGCGCCATTTGAAGAGGCGGAACTCGCCTCAAGACTGGGGACAGAAGCGCAGAAAAAGCCCCAACCCGAAGTGCATTTACGTGCAGATAAACAAACGAACTATCAGCAATTGGCAATGGTTATGTCCGCTGCACAAAGCGCAGGAATAGAAAAACTTGGATTTGTTACCGAGCCGAATTCAAAAAAATAACACAACCGGTTTACGCCGCAGTGCGTCGATCCCGAATATTCAGCCAGCCATCGCCTTGAGTGACTAGCCAGCCAACAAGCTAACCATAACAAAGTAAGGCTATTTATGAAAAATCACAAAAACCGACCGCTGATACCGGCTATTACCCCATTATTGAACGCGCCCCATAGTTTAATGAAATGGCAACTGGGAGCGCTATTACCGCTGGGCTTGGCCTTAAGCACAGTGACCATGGCTGCCGATCCCGTTTCGAACACACGCGCAGCTGAAGATAAACAACTGACCTTGCCCACCGTTAAAGTAAAAGCGACGCGCGAGAAAAAGCCTAATATGACCAAAGGCTATCTAGCCAAAAGCAACTCAACGGCCGTCAAGACCGATACGGCCCTGATCGACCTCCCGCAGTCGATCACCGTTATCACGCAAGAATTGATCAAGGATCAAAACATGCAGAGCATAGCCGATACGATTCGCTATGTGCCCGGTGTCGGCATCGCGCAAGGGGAAGGCAATCGGGATAACCCGATTTTTCGCGGCAACAGTTCGAATTCAGATATGTATGTCGACGGCATACGCGACGACGTGCAGTATTTTCGCGATCTTTACAACATCGAAAGAGTCGACGTGCTGAAAGGCCCTAACGCGATGATTTTCGGCCGTGGCGGTTCAGGCGGCTTGATTAACAGGGCTACCAAGCAGGCCAACTGGAGCAATGCGCGCGAAATGAATTTTCAGGTCGGTTCCTTCGATAAATACCGCCTCACCGGTGACTTCGATCAAGCCATTAACGACAACGTTGCCGTACGCCTCACCAGCATGTGGGAGAATTCCCGTAGCTACCGTGACGGCTTCGATGCCGGACGCTGGGGCGTGAATCCCACTGTAACCTGGCTTCCCAGCGACCAGACCAAAGTGACGCTGGGTTACGAGCATTACGAGGATAGAAGAACTGCGGATCGGGGCATCTCCTCGTTCGGGGGCCGCCCGGTCAACACCGATGTCTCTACTTTTTTCGGCGACCCGGATCGCAGTCCGACCTCGGCAACGGTCGATTCTTTCAATGCGGTACTCGACCACGACTTCGGCGGAGGCGTCGCGGTTCGCAACAGCAGCCGTTACGCCAGTTACGATAAGTTCTACCAAAATATATTTCCGGGCGCGGTTAACGCCGCCGGAACTCAGGTTGCCATCTCGGCCTACAATAACGCGACCCAGCGCGAGAATTTATTCAACCAAACCGACCTGACTTTTTCATTGGATACCGGACCGTTTAAGCACAAGCTTCTGACCGGTGCCGAGTTTGGCCGCCAGGAAACCGATAACTTCCGGAATACCGGTTATTTTACCGCTGTGGGCGCTAACGCTACGTCGGTCAATGTTCCGTTAACGAATCCAAGGTATAACGGCGCCGTCGCCTTCCGGCAGGCCGCTACGGACGCCGATAATCACGGAGTCACGCATATCAAAGCAGGCTATGTACAGGATCAGATCGAGCTGACTAAACATTGGCAGGCCATTATGGGGGTGCGCTACGACCGCTTCGAAGTCGATTTCCTCAATAAGCGCAATGGTCAGACCACCTCCACGATCGACGATCTCCTGTCTCCACGCGGCGGCCTGATCTACAAACCGTTTGAAAACTTCTCTTTGTACACCAACTACAGCATCGCCTATGTACCGAGGGCAGGCGAGCAGCTGGCATCACTTACGCTGGCTACTGCCGCACTGAAACCGGAAGAATTCAGGAATTACGAAGTGGGGGCGAAATGGGATATTCGCCCCGATCTGTCGGCAACGCTGGCTTTATATCAACTCGATCGCCTCAATGCCCTTGCCACAGACCCGAATAATCCGGCTGTATCGTTTTTGGTCGACGGCCAGCGCACGAAAGGCATAGAACTCGGCTTGAGCGGCAACATTACCGATGCCTGGAAGGTCATTGGCGGCTATGCCTTCCAGAACGGGGAAATCACTAAAAGCATTTCAAGCTCCGCATTGGCCGGCGCCACCCTGGCGCAGGTACCGGAACACACTTTCTCGCTGTGGAACCGTTATGACATTACCCAACAATGGGGCGTGGGCCTGGGCTCGGTATACCGCAGCAAAATGTTTGCGGCCACCGACAACCTGGTCACCCTGCCAGGCTTCCTGCGCTTCGATGCGGCGGTCTACTACAAGCCCACTAAAAATATCCAACTGCAAGTCAACGTCGAAAACCTGTTCGACAAGAAGTATTACGCTTCGGCCAACAGCAACACCAATATCACACCGGGTTCGCCGATTGCCGCCAACGCGGGAATCAGTGTAAAGTTTTAAACTATTGTCGTCCCTAACGCATGAAAAACAGGCAGGATGAATTATAAAATAAATTCTGCTATTTTCTTGAGGCAGGCCGGGTTGCTCGATAAAGCGACCAACCCGCCGACACCTACCTTTGTCGCACTACGAGGGCAATGAACTGATTTAACGCCCATAGTCAGCCCAACATCGACTAAGGATTTCCGTGATGAAGCGTTTAAAAAATACTACCGCACCGACGAACAAAACAGACAAGGATAAATCATGCTACAAACACAAAACCCGGAGGCACCATTGAACCGGAAATCGAAACGTATTCAATGGCTCAAATGGTTACGCCGTATCCATGCCTGGGTCGGGCTTTGGGGAGCCGCATTGGGTCTGTTGTTCGGCGTGAGCGGAATTTTGCTCAATCACCGTATGGTGATGAAAATTCCGGCGGTGCAAATGGAACAATCGCACATTGAAATGGCCTTACCCCAGCCGCTTCCAATCGATGCAAAAGCCTTGGCCTTATGGCTGCAAGTACAGCTAAGCATCGACCGGGAAGCCAGTAAAATTTCCATTGATCCGGAAAAAACCGTGACCTGGGCTGATCAGAATCTCCAGCAACCCAGCCAGTGGCGGGTGGATTTTCACAGCCCGCAGCAGTCTGTTACCGCCGAATACTGGGTAGGCAATACTTATGTTTCGATAAAGCGTCAGGACGCAAACGCCTTCGCCTTCATCACCCGATTGCACAAGGGCGTCGGCATGGGAACGGCCTGGGTACTGCTGGCGGATACACTGGCCGGCGGCCTGGTATTTCTTTCTTTGACCGGCCTTTTGTTGTGGACCAAGCTGCACGGTTCACGTCTGGCTATGGCCGGATTAGGCCTGACCTCGCTTGGGTCGATGGTGTTTATTACACTGAACTCGCTGTAACCTCAGCATTGAATTCCTGTTCAACGGGTGCATACACTGCTGCGCCCGTTCCCTCATTTGTGTTCTTCGTAGTGTTTTAAATCCTGCTTTAATCAACCAGCATCCGGGCCAAAGAACTGTTGCTGTCTATTGATGATTGTCGACCGGCGTCGGCTACACCGCAAAGCTCAATAATTCCGTCTAGCTGCTTGATCTGCGCCGCATGTTGATGGCCGATGTTTTCTATCGCCAGCAACACTTCACCGTCGATCATGTTGATGGCGCTGTTTAAACCTTTATTAAGGCCTCTTAAGGCGCTTTTTTCCAATGACGGCTTTAATTTTTTCAATATAAAAAACGGCGTCAGCCAGGTAATGGCGATTAACAGACTGCTATGTACTGCAAAGTCCACGCCCAAATAAGCTACCTCGGTCATGTTGCTGGTGTAATAGCCGATAAAAACCTGATAGCCAACCCAGCAAATGGCCGCAAGCGGCAGGATTATTTCGCATAAACGCATGAACTTTAAAAAGGCGCGATGCAATACATTGCCGGGGTTAGCCAGTGCTTGTCTGGCGGCCAGCTCGGTTTGCGCCTGGATGATTTTAGGCGCTTTTTCGCGTAGCGCGGACAACTGCTGCTTAAGCGGATTGACCGGAATGCCAAGCTGGTCGGCATTGATAACGAATTCATCCAGCGCATCGTCAAAACGGGCTTCGGCCCAATCATCCCACAAGTTGAATCTAGCGCCGCTTGTCGCATATCTGGCTGTCGCCGGATTGCTTAATAAATCGGCCGCGTGGTCGGCATAGTGCCGCGCCAACTGCTGGATAGGCCATGCAAAACCCTGTTGCAACACCAGCGTTGTACGCTGCCATTGATCCTGCCACAGCAGCGGTAATTGTTGAAACACTGATGCGTCACCCAATAACCGGCCGGTGTTTTGCAGGGTTTGCTTTAACTCGTCTTTCTTGATCCGGGAGCTTCGTTGCTCCAGTTGCTCAACGATATGCTCGGTCGCCAGTGAGCTAATGGTCGATTCCAACACAGCAAACTCGTCGGTTTGCAAACCTTCGGCGCAGGCGGTCTTGAATACGATCGGCTCGGCAAAGCCCGCTTTATGCAGTTGCCGTTTGAAATCTTCATACTGCTCCGTCAGGCCTCTGTCCCATTGGTTCAGGACAAACAGCCAGGCGTGCCTGCCGCCTTCCGCGAGCAATAAACGCCAGGCTTTTTCATCGCGATAGCGTTCGGGACTGACCACATAGATCAGCACATCGATATGCGGCAACCATTCCAACACCTGATGTTTGTTGCTTTGTTCGGTGCTGTCGAAATCGGGCATATCGATCCAGACCACATGTTTCCTGGACTCGTTGTCATGCTCGGCGGTTTTGATTTGCGCCAGCGGCAGTTGTTCGGGCAAATGCTTTATCGCAACGCTGTGGTGATGATAGAGCGTGACTTCCCGGGAAGTGGGTCGCTCGACTCCGGCTCGGGCGATAGCTTTGCCTGCCAGACGATTGAGCAAGGAACTCTTGCCCACGCCGGTGCCGCCCATGAAGGCCACAATCAGGGGCCTGGAGCCATTATGGTTAAACAGGGTTTCGGGCGATCTGGCATCGACATCGCTCAACTGCTGCGCGGCATCGGCATTGATCCAGCCGGCTGCCAGCGCCTGCTCCGCCCAGCGTTTTGTTGTTTGTACCAAACTAGAGTAATCGTAAGCCATGGCGCTTTTCTGTCAGTTGAAGCTCTGCTGCACGCAGCTGGTCAGGGGAGATATTAAAATGAGGAGTCATCGATAATTGCTCAGGCAGCTGCAAGAGTTTAAGGCGCAGGCTCTCGACAAATAATGCCTGTTTGACGGCATTGAATTGGTTTTGTTTTAGATCGGCTTCCACTTTGTGCATATAGCCGCCGACCGCGCTTTCCGCCAGCAACGAAGTCAGAGTCAGCATCGCTGGGGCAATGACCAAGTCATGCAGACCGATGCCGCCCATTTGCAAGGTCAGCGCAATAACGGCGGCATCGGCAGTCGCTCGGGTTGCGCGCAAGCTGTTTAAAACCATCGGCTGTTCTTGCAGTTTGTAATACAAACGATGCGCGGCGCTGTCTACATCCTGCTGAAACGACAGATGATATTTTTTTGCCGCCAGGGCAAAATCCTGTAACGCGTCCTGTCGCTGGTTGCGCAACATGCTGTTTAGTTGCCGCCACCACGGGCCCTGATGACCTTGCTCGGCCTTATCCAGCAACTTGTCGGCCAGCTGGATCAGCGTATGTTCGGCTATTTGATTTAACAAGGCTATTTCGTAACTGCTGTCTGAAACATGCAGTCTTTTGCGTCCCAGTTTCATGACCTGCCTGACTGGCCAAGTCAAGACCTGGCGGGTTCCCGCCAGAATGCGGGCTAATCCGGGGATTTCCATTAAATTCAGCAATTCGGTCATCGCCAGCTGAAAGGTTTCGTAATGATGCGGATGATTCAGGTAATCGCGCTGGTAACTTTCCATCGCCTGATTGATCATCAGATCGACTAATTCATGCCAATCGTTTAACGCCTGATGCTCGGCAGCAACCGGTTCCAGCCAGGTTTGCCAGTGCCTTTTCAATAACTCCTGTTCAAAACGCGGGTGTTTGTTCAAACGTACTTTATTCGCCAGTTGCTTAAGCAACGGTTGCCTGGACTCGGGCCAATCCGGCAGTCCGCCCGGCTTTTGGTAATACAGCGAAACGACCTCGGGAAATTCGTCGGTTCTCGCTTGCCGCCACTTTTCTTTTAATGACTGGATGATGATCGACTCGGAACCTTCAACCAGTTTATTCAGGCAAATAAGGGTCGGCTGATGCAATTCTTCAACAGCGGCCATGATGTCCCAGACCGATTGATCGGCATATTTTTCCTTGCTGACCACCAGAATCACCATATCCGCCAAGGCAATCGCCCTGATGACACCTTCACGGTAAGTCGCTGAATCTATCGAATCGAAATCGGGCGTATCCCACAAAACGCCATGCGGCAAAAGTCCTGAATCCGTGGCGTTTTCGGTTAGCGAATAGCAATCGTGCCGGTCTTTGCTGAGCTGCGTTTGTTGCAGCTGTTGAAATCGGCCGAAATAACGTTGCAGGCCGCCACAGTCGGCAAGGCTTACGCCATTGCAAAAACCCTGTGGATGTATGGTGTAACCCGCTAATGGGCTGATCCCGGCAGCATTACTATTCAATAACACGTTGACCAGCGAGCTTTTTCCGGCCTGCGTCGGCCCTACCACAGCCATGTGCAACAACGGCTGCTGCGATGCATCGATCAGCTGTCCCTTGCGTATGAAGGCTTCCGCCAAAATCAGCTGGTCGATCCGCTGTTGATAGCTTGTTTTAACCGACTCATTGCCCTGCTGAGCCAAAACCGCCTGGTAACGTTGTTTTAATAATTGGATAAATTCCAGCATGAAAAACCGGCTCAGGATTATAATGACTGACTATTTTACTTCGTTTGACGATCCTGCGTTATATAATCACAAACCCTGTAAATAGCATGACATGCGTCCCTACTTAAACCTGAGGTTATCTTTATGAAGAAATTACCTGTTCTTCTGCTCATTCTCTGCTGCACATCGTTAATGGGGTGCAGTAAGGGCCAACAAATTAACGGTCATAATACCCGCACTGTCTTTAGATCAGTTAAGGCGCTAAAAAACCGCTTATCTCCCGATGCGCGTATTGAATTTGAAGTCTCTTTCTGGATGCTTCGCGATTCAATTAAAAGCGAAAAAGACTTTCTTAACGCTGTTGACGGTAAAAAACCTGAAGAAATCATTGCATTGGGCAAAGAACTTTATCAGCAACGGAAAAATAACGGCTTTGCAGGCTATGAGAAGTACACAAGCTGGGATGATATGATCGCCAAATTCGGCAAAGAAAGAATCGATCAGGATAACCGTAAAGGTAAAAAAGAAGATCCTAAAGACAAAGCCAACGACGTTTTGTACAAGCTCTAATGTTACCGGCTGGGCAAGGCTTTTTGATCGGTTAATACTGCAACAAATTGACTTGCCTCAGCGATGGTCTGCTCCATGGCATTGATCAACTGAGAAATATCAATGCCTATCTCAATAAATTCATGCCTTAATGCCGCAATAGCCTGGGCATTAAGGTTATGTTTCAAATACAACACCTGATCTTTGAAGGCCGCCAGTACCGGCTGAATTTTCGCTTCGGCTTTTTGCATGGACCGGATCAGCCGGGCGTAATTTTGCCTGGCTACCTTTAGCTGCTGCTTACTGTGGGCGCGCAAGTTACGATTAGTGTATTCATTGAGTTCGCTTTCCCATTCTTTGAACAGC
>Ga0208629_100093_pt1 | contig 45083 bp, 26 predicted proteins | sample LakWasMet19_HOW5_2_FD_183865 | JGI IMG/M metagenome (GOLD analysis project Ga0208629, IMG submission 183865) | Freshwater sediment methanotrophic microbial communities from Lake Washington under simulated oxygen tension - Sediment Metagenome... | ecosystem: Environmental > Aquatic > Freshwater >... | reverse complement strand
TGCACGACTTGTAATTTAAAGACGCTATCAAATTGGCGACGGGGTTGACTCATGATCGGGTTCCTTTTAAATAGATTGATGAATTTTACCAACCTATCAATGTGTCCGTTTTTATTAGACCACTACACCCCGCACCCGCGGGGATGAACCGCCCTGGTTCCATCCTGGTTTCGTAACGTTAAGGCGTTCCCCGCACCCGCGGGGATGAACCGTACTGAAGGCGTTCCAAGCTGATCTTGAAGTCGCGTTCCCCGCACCCGCGGGGATGAACCGGACAGTGTCACTAATGCGGATTATCGTAAATGGCGTTCCCCGCACCCGCGGGGATGAACCGATAGACTTCTACGATGGCGATCGAATAAAGGAGCGTTCCCCGCACCCGCGGGGATGAACCGCCCAGGACCACAACGAACGCAGGCAGCCAGAAGCGTTCCCCGCACCCGCGGGGATGAACCGTAATTCCACTACAGGCGCTTGCGTCGCTCCCCGCGTTCCCCGCACCCGCGGGGATGAACCGGCATTGTTGCCGCTCCGCCTCCGGTTGCCAAAGCGTTCCCCGCACCCGCGGGGATGAACCGTATCCGCGCCTATTTCTGAGGCTCTTTGATAAGCGTTCCCCGCACCCGCGGGGATGAACCGCCTAATGATCGCGTTAAATTGACAAAAAAACAGCGTTCCCCGCACCCGCGGGGATGAACCGTCATCCATGTTGGCAATCTTGCGGAATATCTCGCGTTCCCCGCACCCGCGGGGATGAACCGTGCTTAGGTGCGGGAATGGTGGAAAAACTTACGCGTTCCCCGCACCCGCGGGGATGAACCGAAAAGGTTGAATCTAATCAATGTCACGACGAGGCGTTCCCCGCACCCGCGGGGATGAACCGAACTCAGCGTCGGGCGTGTTAAGCATCCCAGAGCGTTCCCCGCACCCGCGGGGATGAACCGTTTTCATCGCCGTTTGGCTTGTCGTCTGTGTAGCGTTCCCCGCACCCGCGGGGATGAACCGGTAATGGAGTCACCAAGGCTGACTGCGGGGGTGCGTTCCCCGCACCCGCGGGGATGAACCGCAACTTTGTTCATTGCTTTTTGGATAGTTGCAGCGTTCCCCGCACCCGCGGGGATGAACCGCGTTACCGTGATGACCGGAAAGACAGCGAGAAGCGTTCCCCGCACCCGCGGGGATGAACCGTTTGTCACCAATACGCCAGCCGATCGGCGGGTGCGTTCCCCGCACCCGCGGGGATGAACCGAACAATGGTTGTATCGAGGTCGGCAATGAGAAGCGTTCCCCGCACCCGCGGGGATGAACCGCTAATGACGGCGAAATAGGGTACGGAGTGTTAGCGTTCCCCGCACCCGCGGGGATGAACCGCCGAGCAGAAAAACCGGCGTCGTTTTTGGATTGCGTTCCCCGCACCCGCGGGGATGAACCGAAACGGCGACCCAATGAAAGATGCCTTTAATAGCGTTCCCCGCACCCGCGGGGATGAACCGATCATATGGATAACGCCGCAATCGGTATTTGTGCGTTCCCCGCACCCGCGGGGATGAACCGCGACTCAATGGTTGAGCTAGATCAGCAGCAAGGCGTTCCCCGCACCCGCGGGGATGAACCGCCAGTCAGAACTTGCAGACAAGCTAAGCCTATGCGTTCCCCGCACCCGCGGGGATGAACCGTGCAGAGCTTAAAAACTCTGCACGAGTCCTTGGCGTTCCCCGCACCCGCGGGGATGAACCGGATCAATGCCACGATGAAACTTTTCCTCTCTGGCGTTCCCCGCACCCGCGGGGATGAACCGACTGGTTTTAGTCGTTCCGTCGTTAGACTGGTGCGTTCCCCGCACCCGCGGGGATGAACCGCGTCCAGCTTATATTTCCACTCTTCCAGAATTGCGTTCCCCGCACCCGCGGGGATGAACCGCGCAGCAATGGGCAGAACTCTATGCAGTGGCCGCGTTCCCCGCACCCGCGGGGATGAACCGCTTTGGCGCTTTCTTGATGTGAGGCTTGGTAAGCGTTCCCCGCACCCGCGGGGATGAACCGATCAAGACGCGCTAACTCAACAGCTCGCTAATGCGTTCCCCGCACCCGCGGGGATGAACCGCAATGCGTCAGGCGGTAGAGTTGGCTTGCCGTGCGTTCCCCGCACCCGCGGGGATGAACCGCACTTTTTTCAGGATAGTAAACCTCATGGCTGGCGTTCCCCGCACCCGCGGGGATGAACCGGCGGTAGGTGGTGAACTGGCCTAGCATGAAATGCGTTCCCCGCACCCGCGGGGATGAACCGGTTTGAGAGCCACCATTAAGAGCACCGCTAGTGCGTTCCCCGCACCCGCGGGGATGAACCGAACTTTTAACCAACAGCCTGTTGGCTAGGCGGGCGTTCCCCGCACCCGCGGGGATGAACCGGGAGCCACCGAAATCAGACAAGTGAAGCGCAGGCGTTCCCCGCACCCGCGGGGATGAACCGGCGATGATCTACTCACTTGGAAAACTAAAAACGCGTTCCCCGCACCCGCGGGGATGAACCGATAAATAACATCAACTGTATCAATATTATTTAGCGTTCCCCGCACCCGCGGGGATGAACCGGGGAATTTTCATCAAAATCTATACCTATGCTAGCGTTCCCCGCACCCGCGGGGATGAACCGCACTTGAACGACCTGCTCAGTATCATAGATAGGCGTTCCCCGCACCCGCGGGGATGAACCGGGGTAAGACATGCCAGTTACACAACCAGTAAGGCGTTCCCCGCACCCGCGGGGATGAACCGCCGGACAATTTAAAAACAACACCGCTTTTATCGCGTTCCCCGCACCCGCGGGGATGAACCGAGTTTGGCATTGTTGCAGCGGCCTATCAAGATGCGTTCCCCGCACCCGCGGGGATGAACCGTGGCATAACAAGTGCCACCTGATACGCTAGCCGCGTTCCCCGCACCGGCGGGGATGAACCGCAGATCTATGCATCGTTGATGAAGGTCATATGTGCGTTCCCCGCACCCGCGGGGATGAACCGGTGGCTGTATGTTGAACTTTGACTTGTATTGAGCGTTCCCCGCACCCGCGGGGATGAACCGCAATACTGAATAACTGCGCCTAGTGGCATATTGCGTTCCCCGCACCCGCGGGGATGAACCGCAAATGGTTGATGATGGTCATTTGGTTCCGATGCGTTCCCCGCACCCGCGGGGATGAACCGCCATCAATTACACACCGGAAATGGATCAGGCCGCGTTCCCCGCACCCGCGGGGATGAACCGCCCTTTACTAGCACCTAGTCGAGAACAACAAGGCGTTCCCCGCACCCGCGGGGATGAACCGTGTGATTCACCATCGCAAGGTGTCCCGGTCGGGCGTTCCCCGCACCCGCGGGGATGAACCGCCTATTCAGCAGTGTGTCGGCGTCAGTCACTCGCGTTCCCCGCACCCGCGGGGATGAACCGCATATTGATTAACCGCCTAATCTAACGGCAAGCGCGTTCCCCGCACCCGCGGGGATGAACCGCGTGTTAGTTGCCAATGCAGCCTCTTCAAATAGCGTTCCCCGCACCCGCGGGGATGAACCGTGCAAACAACACGGCTGAAATTGCTTACTACTGCGTTCCCCGCACCCGCGGGGATGAACCGGTTACGGAAACGCAATTGTTCCACAAGTTGCCGCGTTCCCCGCACCCGCGGGGATGAACCGGAAAGTTAAAAATGGTCGGCTCGACAACAAAAGCGTTCCCCGCACCCGCGGGGATGAACCGCGTATTTCCTTCTAATGAGCATCTAACCATTGGCGTTCCCCGCACCCGCGGGGATGAACCGGATTGGACAGTAACTATCGAGCCGACAAAGAAGCGTTCCCCGCACCCGCGGGGATGAACCGTCGTCTTTCTTCCATTCTTCGACAATAAAAGCGCGTTCCCCGCACCCGCGGGGATGAACCGTGTGACGCGCTGGACTATGCGATAGCCAACGGGCGTTCCCCGCACCCGCGGGGATGAACCGGATCTGACTATACGTCGATGTGGGCCGTTGGTGCGTTCCCCGCACCCGCGGGGATGAACCGGATCAATAAAATGTCTAATTCGTTTTCATGTGGCGTTCCCCGCACCCGCGGGGATGAACCGGATGATAATCCTCAGAACAATAACATAGATAAGCGTTCCCCGCACCCGCGGGGATGAACCGGTGACAGAAAAAGATAGTTATTTTATTGATTAGCGTTCCCCGCACCCGCGGGGATGAACCTCAGCGGTAATGCTGGCGTTGTCAAAATAGACCGCGTTCCCCGCACCCGCGGGGATGAACCGCCTGTGCAGTCGGTTGGTGATGGATAGCTGCTGCGTTCCCCGCACCCGCGGGGATGAACCGCATTAATAACCGTTCCTAACTTACCAGACCTAGCGTTCCCCGCACCCGCGGGGATGAACCGAATAACCGCTAACACAGGCGGCACAGCGACAAGCGTTCCCCGCACCCGCGGGGATGAACCGCTTTTGATGCGTAATGACAAATGGTCATCAACTGCGTTCCCCGCACCCGCGGGGATGAACCGTACGGTATTTGTGTCGCTAATAGTTATGATGTGCGTTCCCCGCACCCGCGGGGATGAACCGGCGCTGTCTCTGCAATCCTTAAAACTGTTGTCGCGTTCCCCGCACCCGCGGGGATGAACCGTGTCGGCGCAATGTGGGACAGCTTTAAACAGTGCGTTCCCCGCACCCGCGGGGATGAACCTTGCGCATCATCTCTTGTTGTTCTGGCGTTGGCGCGTTCCCCGCACCCGCGGGGATGAACCGATGTTGTAGCAACTGAAACCGCTTTAGTCTGGGCGTTCCCCGCACCCGCGGGGATGAACCGGGCGCATTAGCGGAGGAGCGTCAAGCATTACAGCGTTCCCCGCACCCGCGGGGATGAACCGCAGCAAAAATAATCGTTGAGGCATTTATTACCGCGTTCCCCGCACCCGCGGGGATGAACCGTTGGGAGATTGACATTTCCAGAACCTTGGCTCGCGTTCCCCGCACCCGCGGGGATGAACCGACCTGATTTTAATAGACGTGAGCGAGAGCCTAGCGTTCCCCGCACCCGCGGGGATGAACCGCATTCACCCTCAGAGGTAATGGCACAGAAATAGCGTTCCCCGCACCCGCGGGGATGAACCGCTGGTTGGCCTTGAAAAGCACATTAAGAAGATGCGTTCCCCGCACCCGCGGGGATGAACCGCCATTGCCTTATTTGGTCGCGGCTCCATGCTGGCGTTCCCCGCACCCGCGGGGATGAACCGCGCCTGTTCGGCAACGCCGCTGATAAATTTTAGCGTTCCCCGCACCCGCGGGGATGAACCGGTTTGGTCACCACAGCACAGCCCAGTGCTTTAGCGTTCCCCGCACCCGCGGGGATGAACCGTATTGTTTATAACGTCTGGTCCTGGGTCATGCGCGTTCCCCGCACCCGCGGGGATGAACCGGCTTTAAAATGTCGATGCCAATTTTGCGTAAAGCGTTCCCCGCACCCGCGGGGATGAACCGCCGATCAACATAAATTTGTTTTGTGAGATATGGCGTTCCCCGCACCCGCGGGGATGAACCGTAAACAAGCGAACCGTCGAACGCTGGAATTCCGCGTTCCCCGCACCCGCGGGGATGAACCGGCGTCTATTTCCGGGCAATCGCCGGTTCTGGCGCGTTCCCCGCACCCGCGGGGATGAACCGTGTAACGATCAACCAGGCCCGCACCGTCAGCCGCGTTCCCCGCACCCGCGGGGATGAACCGCGCCACCATACAAACTAGTGTCGTCTTTGGAAGCGTTCCCCGCACCCGCGGGGATGAACCGCCGCCATAAATGAAGCCGATATGAAGCGCTATGCGTTCCCCGCACCCGCGGGGATGAACCGTCAGGTGTTAATGTCCAACGTTGGTGATGACGGCGTTCCCCGCACCCGCGGGGATGAACCCGCTTCGGCCTCGCGGTCTTTTAGTAGTAACGTGCGTTCCCCGCACCCGCGGGGATGAACCGGCCCATACCACCGCCAAAACCGCCCCAGTGAGGGCGTTCCCCGCACCCGCGGGGATGAACCGCACGGATTTTGCGCCGCAAAGGCGTATGGATCGGCGTTCCCCGCACCCGCGGGGATGAACCGTCGTTTTATCGGCAATCGAAACCCAAAAGGTAGCGTTCCCCGCACCCGCGGGGATGAACCGATTTATCGCAATTAATCTTCATGGGCGGTTTGGCGTTCCCCGCACCCGCGGGGATGAACCGCCAACGCGTCAGTTTGTAACGCAGTGAAACCAGCGTTCCCCGCACCCGCGGGGATGAACCGGATTATTTGTCGGTAAAAAATCCATATATTTAGCGTTCCCCGCACCCGCGGGGATGAACCGATTCTAAATCATTTTTAGACGTAGGATAGTTTGCGTTCCCCGCACCCGCGGGGATGAACCGCCAATTTCGTGAACACAAGCGCCGTTTGTTGAGCGTTCCCCGCACCCGCGGGGATGAACCGGCGTAATAGCCCCCGTCGAAGGATTAATAGTGGCGTTCCCCGCACCCGCGGGGATGAACCGCAGAAAATGCAAAATTAGAAAACCCGGCCATGGCGTTCCCCGCACCCGCGGGGATGAACCGTCTGAATCCAGGCCAGATTGCGATCGGGTCCAGCGTTCCCCGCACCCGCGGGGATGAACCGCGTTCAGTCAATTGCGGGTATGTCATGCAAAGCGCGTTCCCCGCACCCGCGGGGATGAACCGCCTAGATATATCATCAGGAAGCTTAGCCCCTGGCGTTCCCCGCACCCGCGGGGATGAACCGAAATTTTTCATTTTAAATTCTCACTTTTTGCAGCGTTCCCCGCACCCGCGGGGATGAACCGATAATCTATTGTTTGGCACACAGACAACCCATGCGTTCCCCGCACCCGCGGGGATGAACCGCAACGTTTTAAAATTACTTTTTTGAGGCGTGGGCGTTCCCCGCACCCGCGGGGATGAACCGCCCCCAAAACCTATCGGCATGGCCGTTTTCTGGCGTTCCCCGCACCCGCGGGGATGAACCATTAACGTTACGAAACCAGGATGGAACCAGGGCGCGTTCCCCGCACCCGCGGGGATGAACCGGTGATACCCGCCAACCCGGATGCTATCTTTTTGCGTTCCCCGCACCCGCGGGGATGAACCGGCCGGCATACAAACGCCCGCCACGACGGCGAAGCGTTCCCCGCACCCGCGGGGATGAACCGCGGCCGTCGGTTAAAGCGGCTTTTACCAGGTCGCGTTCCCCGCACCCGCGGGGATGAACCGGAACCATCATAATGAATAACAATAGCCAACTCGCGTTCCCCGCACCCGCGGGGATGAACCGACCGGGTCGATTTTTACGACCCGGATTTTCATGCGTTCCCCGCACCCGCGGGGATGAACCGCCTTGTCCAAAGTGCGCACGGCTAGTGCCCCGGCGTTCCCCGCACCCGCGGGGATGAACCGCTGCTTTTCCGGCCTTGACCTTCTCGGCATTAGCGTTCCCCGCACCCGCGGGGATGAACCGGGATTTTTCGGAACGACGCGGGCAACAGCTTGGCGTTCCCCGCACCCGCGGGGATGAACCGTCATTGAATTAAAGCGTGTTCTTATTCAAGTCGCGTTCCCCGCACCCGCGGGGATGAACCGCCAGAAATTAATAAAATAAAATTCGAATTCTGGCGTTCCCCGCACCCGCGGGGATGAACCGTCTGGCGTTATAAATTGGAAAACAAATCACCGGCGTTCCCCGCACCCGCGGGGATGAACCGGCGCAACAGCTGCTGATTTTGAATTTGCAGGTGCGTTCCCCGCACCCGCGGGGATGAACCGCCTTGTCATGACAGCATCAAGCAGCGCATGGAGCGTTCCCCGCACCCGCGGGGATGAACCGCCGGGCTTTTGCGAACATGGCAAAGCTCAGGTGCGTTCCCCGCACCCGCGGGGATGAACCGAAGAGGACTTCACCGAAGAACTGCAAGCAATCGCGTTCCCCGCACCCGCGGGGATGAACCGCTGATATTACGTGTGGCGCGCCCCATGTCTTGGCGTTCCCCGCACCCGCGGGGATGAACCGATGTGATTGTTCGCGATATTGGATGAGAATATGCGTTCCCCGCACCCGCGGGGATGAACCGCCGGAGAGCCCGCAGCCAACCAACGCTTGTTAGCGTTCCCCGCACCCGCGGGGATGAACCGCAATCGTTAAGGCCGACGACACCCAGCGCAAAGCGTTCCCCGCACCCGCGGGGATGAACCGTCAGCGGCGGGATTGAATACAACCCGCTATCCGCGTTCCCCGCACCCGCGGGGATGAACCGATGAGCTAAAAAAACAACTCCAAACAATGCAAGCGTTCCCCGCACCCGCGGGGATGAACCGACGAAACCACTCCGTGGGGCGGCTTAGGTGTGGCGTTCCCCGCACCCGCGGGGATGAACCGATGTGATTGTTCGCGATATTGGATGAGAATATGCGTTCCCCGCACCCGCGGGGATGAACCGAATTTTACCCGGCGTTTTTAAACATCGGCACCGCGTTCCCCGCACCCGCGGGGATGAACCGCCAGCACCAACATGGGTAGCACATCGTCGGGCGCGTTCCCCGCACCCGCGGGGATGAACCGCCACGGGCGACAACAAAGCGGCGATAATCAATGCGTTCCGATGAACCGCCAATGAATTGATTTGCGCATAAAGACCATCGAGCGTTCCCCGCACCCGCGGGGATGAACCGGCTTTCAGTTCCATGAGGCTCAGACGTCAAAAGCGTTCCCCGCACCCGCGGGGATGAACCGCCAACAAACTCAATTTCAACCGTGCCTTCTTCGCGTTCCCCGCACCCGCGGGGATGAACCGCCATCGCAGCTGCTTCCGAACTTTAAGTGGGAGCGTTCCCCGCACCCGCGGGGATGAACCGCCAACAAACTCAACCTCAACGGTGCCTTCTTCGCGTTCCCCGCACCCGCGGGGATGAACCGGCCTGGCCCCGGACATTTATCGCGGTTACAACGCGTTCCCCGCACCCGCGGGGATGAACCGCAAGCTATAACGAAAGCAAAACAACATAGATAGCGTTCCCCGCACCCGCGGGGATGAACCGCTAAACCAATATGTACTATTTCATCATACATGGCGTTCCCCGCACCCGCGGGGATGAACCGACAAAAAAAAGGCGCTAATAAAAGCGCCTATAGCGTTCCCCGCACCCGCGGGGATGAACCCCTGCGCCAACATGCATCTGTAGGATTAGGCGCGCGTTCCCCGCACCCGCGGGGATGAACCGTTATTCCCACTATCTCTATAACGCTTTTCCATGCGTTCCCCGCACCCGCGGGGATGAACCGAATGATGACCCAACCAAACTAATGGTTGACCGGCGTTCCCCGCACCCGCGGGGATGAACCGCTACCGCCACGGCGGCGGCAATGGTGGGCGGCGCGTTCCCCGCACCCGCGGGGATGAACCGCTTGCCAAGAACGTAATACCCGTCCCCTTTGGGCGTTCCCCGCACCCGCGGGGATGAACCGCAATACCTGTGCATGATTTTTAGATGCAACGACGCGTTCCCCGCACCCGCGGGGATGAACCGATAATTGGTTTATGGGGGTGCATGATGTGGCCGCGTTCCCCGCACCCGCGGGGATGAACCGTCGCTATCAGTGATTGCAGGAATTAAAACTGCGCGTTCCCCGCACCCGCGGGGATGAACCGTTGGCGATGACAAACCTAGTAACTCCATGGCAGCGTTCCCCGCACCCGCGGGGATGAACCGTGTGGAAATGGTTGATTTTGTCGCCGTTAAGGGCGTTCCCCGCACCCGCGGGGATGAACCGTCCTGCATGGTAGTTTTGCAAAAAGCTATTGTGCGTTCCCCGCACCCGCGGGGATGAACCGACCCCGCCGACACTAGAGCAAAACTCAGGTATGCGTTCCCCGCACCCGCGGGGATGAACCGTCCCCAGCCATCACTGGCATATTCAGGGAACTGCGTTCCCCGCACCCGCGGGGATGAACCGGCTGGAACGGCACCAGTTGGGTCGATCTTGGAGCGTTCCCCGCACCCGCGGGGATGAACCGGCGTGAGAGCGCTTTCCACATGAGCATTTATAGCGTTCCCCGCACCCGCGGGGATGAACCGGAGGCATTAAAAAAAGAAATACTTGAAAAAGAGCGTTCCCCGCACCCGCGGGGATGAACCGTAAATCGCGCATATCCGCTTATTGGGCAGACACGCGTTCCCCGCACCCGCGGGGATGAACCGGTGTCTACTCGGGTTTTAAGCGTGTCGCGCTCGCGTTCCCCGCACCCGCGGGGATGAACCGAATGCAGCCACATTGGGGTCTTTAACATGGATGCGTTCCCCGCACCCGCGGGGATGAACCGTAGAACGTATGCTCCAAGTTCTCACCACAAGTGCGTTCCCCGCACCCGCGGGGATGAACCGCACTGTTGAAGGATTGCGCGATGCGATCCAAAGCGTTCCCCGCACCCGCGGGGATGAACCGTCTTTTACAGCTTCTGTTCTATGCCCACCGGCGCGTTCCCCGCACCCGCGGGGATGAACCGCCAACGAAATCAGATTGCACGCCTTGCCGACTGCGTTCCCCGCACCCGCGGGGATGAACCAGGATTATCAGTGGTGGCCAGTGTCGTTGGATAGCGTTCCCCGCACCCGCGGGGATGAACCGTTGGACACCATGCACGTCGCGCTGCAAGGTGTGCGTTCCCCGCACCCGCGGGGATGAAACCGATGAAATACATTGCCGAACACATAGCTTAGCTGCGCAAAACCCTGTTATTCCTTAACTTTCCAAGTCAAAGCGTGTTGATAGTAGAACTACTCGATATAATACCGGGCTGATTTCGTTTCTTAGTAGATTACTAATTGCTGGGTAACTTTTTAATTGCGTAACTAATCGAGCACACAAACACACATGACAGATTACCTGGAAGCCGCACAGCTTGCGGAAATAAAGAGGCGAAGGTCTTTCGCCATCATCTCGCATCCTGATGCGGGTAAAACCACGATTACTGAAAAACTGTTGTTATTCGGGGGCGCTATTCAGCTCGCGGGATCGGTAAAGGGGCGTAAAGCGGCGCGCCATGCGACTTCCGACTGGATGGAGATGGAAAAAGAGCGGGGCATTTCGGTCACGACCTCGGTGATGCAGTTTGAGCATAATGACTGCATTCTTAACCTGCTCGATACACCGGGACACGAAGACTTTTCTGAAGATACTTACCGCACTTTGACGGCGGTGGATTCTGCGTTGATGGTGATCGACGTGGCTAAAGGCGTTGAAGAACGTACCATTAATTTAATGGAAGTGTGCCGCTTGCGCACTACGCCGATTCTGACCTTTATCAACAAGTTGGACCGGGAAGGGCGCGAGCCGATTGAGTTGTTGGACGAAGTTGAAACGGTTTTAAAAATCAAATGCGCGCCGATGACTTGGCCGATAGGTATGGGTAAGCGTTTTAAGGGGGTTTATCATTTATATAAGGATGAGATTCACCTGTTCAGCGCTCAGCACGGCGGCAGGATTGCCGAAGCTGAAGTGATTAAAGGCTTGAATAATCCCAAGTTGGATGAGCTGCTTGATGATCAAGCACAAGAATTGCGTGATGAAATCGATTTAGTCAAAGGCGCCAGTCATGAGTTTGATTTGGAAGACTATTTGGCAGGCGAGCTCACGCCGGTGTTCTTCGGCTCTGCGATCAACAATTTCGGTATATTGGAGCTGCTGGACGCCTTTGCCGAATATGCGCCATCGCCACAACCCAGAAAAGCTGAGCAACGTGTGGTTGAGCCGGAAGAAGATAAATTCACAGGGTTTGTCTTCAAAATCCAAGCCAACATGGACCCGGCGCATCGAGATCGGGTGGCGTTTTTAAGGGTGTGTTCCGGTAAGTTTGACAAGGGCATGAAGATTTATCATGTGCGATTGGGTAAAAATATCCAGGTTGCCAATGCCATCACTTTCCAGGCCGATACCCGCAAAAGTGTTGAAGAAGCTTATGCCGGTGACATTATCGGTCTGCATAACCACGGCACTATTCAGGTGGGCGATACGTTTTCGTTAGGCGAAACGCTTAAATACGGCGGCATACCTTACTTTGCCCCGGAGTTGTTCCGGCGCGTGGTGTTAAAAGATCCGTTAAGATCGAAAGCCTTGCAAAAAGGCCTGGTGCAATTAACCGAAGAGGGCGCGACTCAGTTGTTCCGGCCATTAAGAAATAATGACCTGATTTTGGGTGCGGTCGGTGTGTTGCAGTTTGATGTGACGGCGTTCCGGCTTAAGGGCGAATATAACGTGGAATGTGTTTATGACAGTGTCGCCATTTCAACCGTTCGCTGGATAAGTTCAGACAAACCGGCCAAGCTGGAAGAGTTTAAGAAAAAGGCGTTTGATAATCTGGCAGAAGACGGCGGCGGCTATTTGGTGTATTTGGCCAATAGCCGGGTCAATCTGCAATTAACGCAAGAGCGCTGGCCGGACATTAAATTTAGCGCGACGCGGGAGTTGTGATTTTTAACCTTGTGTAGATACTAAGGATTTGGGGTAACTATTCAGCATCAGTTGATTGCTGTGAAAGTGTCTTGTGGGAGCGACGCCCACGTCGCGACCGAAGGCTTCAAATCGCGACGTGGGCGTCGCTCCCACGAGTAGAGATTCCTCTCGCTGAAGAATAATAAAGTGAATATCGAGTGCTATGCCGACAAGGTCAAGACTGAGAATCTCAACCAGCTTTTAAAAAAGGCTGATGGGCTAGCCGCATAGGCAAGTAGGTCGATAATATTTCCCTGGAGAGCCCCGCTATGACTGATTTAGAAAATTTCAAATTTTTAGGGGTCGCGCTGGCTATCGGCTTGTTGATTGGTTTGGAACGTGGCTGGCGCACTCGCTCCAGAGGCGAAGGCATGCGCGTTGCCGGGCTGCGCACTTACGGGCTGATCAGCTTGCTCGGCGGTTTGTGCGGTTTGCTTGCCCAGCAAGCCGGAATTCTATTCATGGGCTTTGCCTTTCTGGCGCTGACTTCGGTGTTGCTGGTGGCATACAGTCGAAGTTTGGATAAATTCGAAGACTTCAGTATTACCAGCTTAGTTGCTTCGCTCACCGCTTTTACTTTGGGGGCGCTGACTGTTTTTGGCCATGTCACTTTAGCCTCGGCATCAGCGGTGGTGATCACTTCATTACTGGGTTTTAAGCCATTGCTGCATGGCTGGATGAATAAGCTGGAGGAGGTCGAATTATATGCAACCCTAAAGCTGTTGCTGATTTCCGTAGTGATATTGCCGATACTTCCTGATCAGGACTATGGGCCTTGGCAAGCTTTAAATCCGTATCATATCTGGTGGATGGTGGTGTTGATTGCCGGAGTTTCCTATTTCGGCTATTTCTCTATCAAGATTGTCGGTAATCAACATGGGCCGGTGCTTACCGGCGCACTGGGCGGTTTGGTGTCGTCCACAGCGGTAACCATTAACCTGTCACGGCTGGCAATCCAGAGTCCCGCTTCAGAAAATACACTGTCGGCCGGTATTTTAACCGCTTGCGCCACCATGTTTTTACGTACCCTTTTACTCGCTTCAGTGATTAATCCAACGTTGTTTCAGGAGATGCTTCCGGCTTTGGCAGTGATGAGCGGATTGACGTATTTGATCGCTTTTTTGTTATGGCGCAATACCCCGGCATTTGTCACTGAACATGAAGTGGCGCTGGAGAACCCATTTCAATTAGGTATGGCGTTAAAATTTGGTGCATTTTTGCTGGTCATCATGTTGTTATCAAAGTTACTTAGCTTCTACTTTGGTGATATGGGCGCTTATTTTTTAGCGGCAGCCTCCGGTATTGCTGATGTTGATCCCATTACCCTGACCATGTCGCGTATGGCTGGAAAAGGTGTGGATATAAATGTCGCAATTACCGCAATTCTTATTGCAGTCGCCGTGAATTCCTTATTTAAGGGCGGAGTAGCGTTTGTCATAGGCGGACGGGGCATGGGCTGGCGAGTGGGTGGCACATTAATAGCCGCTGTTGGTGCCGGTTTAATGGTAGTGTGGTTATAAACCCAATACTTGAGCAAATTCAAAATCTTTCTGCCCGGAGTGCGCAATGAATCCACAGCAAACACAGTGGCACAGCCTGCCGTCAGACGAACTGTTAGCAACCTTGCATGCTGATGCTGAGCAAGGGCTGACTGAGCTTGAAGCCCAACTTCGTATTGATACTGTTGGCCCCAACCGTCTTACCCCGCGGCGTGGCAAAGGGGCGTTTGGGCTATTTCTGTCGCAGTTTAACCAACCGTTGGTTTACATCCTGTTGCTGTCGGGTGCGGTTACGGCTTTTTTGCAGGAATGGGTCGATAGCAGTGTTATTTTTGGCGTGGTGCTGGTTAATGCCATCATCGGTTTTATTCAAGAAGCCAACGCGCTTAAAGCCATTAATGCCTTGGCACAGGCGCTCAATATTAGCACCACGGTGTTGCGTGACGGTCAGCGTCGAACCCTTAGTGCAAGCGAGCTGGTGCCGGGCGATGTGGTGATTTTACAATCCGGCGACAAAGTTCCCGCTGATTTACGTTTGCTGCAAAGCCGAGAATTACAAATTGACGAATCGGCACTGACCGGCGAATCGGTGCCTGCACAAAAACGCCCAGCCATGCTCGAAGAAGCTACCGGACTGGCGGATCGTTACAACATGGCTTATTCATCGACGCTAATCACATACGGTACCGGATCAGGCGTGGTGGTTGAAACCGGCGATCGCACCGAAATCGGCCTGATCAACCGCATGATCGCTGACGCCACTGATCTGGACACGCCATTGACTCAAAAAATGAGTCAGTTTAGTCAATTGCTGCTGTGGGTGATTGTCGGCATGGCGGTACTGACCTTTGCGGTTGGGGTATGGCGAGGTGAATCGATGCTGGCGATGTTTATGGCATCGGTGGCGCTGGCGGTCGGCGCAATTCCCGAAGGTTTACCGGCGGCATTAACTATCACGCTGGCCATTGGCGTATCGCGGATGGCAAAACGTAACGCCATCATTCGTAAATTGCCCGCCGTAGAAACGCTGGGCAGTACGACGGTGATTTGTTCCGATAAAACCGGCACTTTGACCCAAAACCAGATGACGGTGCAGGCGATCTATGCGGGCGGCGAATATTTTCAAGTCAGCGGTAGCGGTTACACGCCGGAAGGTGAGTTTAATCGCCTTGGTAAAACGATTGATCCCAATCATTACCCAGCGCTGCTGGAATGCCTAAAGGCCGGCTTGTTGTGCAACGACGCGCGTTTGCTGGCCGATAACGATAACTGGCGCATTGAAGGCGACCCTACCGAAGCTGCGCTGTTGGTGGTTGCTCACAAGGCCGGGCTGCATCATGCCAGCGTCAACGACAACCATCCACGATTGGATGCTATTCCGTTCGAATCCCAGCACCAGTTTATGGCCACGTTGCATCACAATCTGGACCAGGATGCGCGCCATATTTATTTGAAGGGTTCGCTGGAAAGTCTTCTGGCACGTTGCGATAGCGCTTTTGATACGCAGTTGAATTTGATACCGCTGGATAAAGACCAACTGCATCAACAATTAGCGGACATGGCTGCACAGGGGCTGAGGGTGTTGGCATTTGCTCGATGTGATCATTGTGCCAATGCTGTGCAGCATCACGAGGTGGTCGGTGGACTGACCTTTTTGGGCTTGCAAGCCATGATCGATCCGCCCCGGCCGGAAGCGGCCGCGTCCATTGCCGCCTGTTATCGGGCCGGTATTCAGGTGAAGATGATTACCGGCGACCATCCCATCACCGCGTTGGCGATTGCCCGCCAGTTGGGTATGAAACATACCGAACGTGTGATTAGCGGCGCGGAACTGCAAGCTATTCCTGACCACCAACTGCCTGAGTTGATAGCACAATGCGCCGTGTTTGCGCGCATTGCGCCTGAACAAAAACTACAGCTTGTGCAATCTCTACAAGCCGTCGGCCATGTCGTGGCGATGACCGGTGACGGTGTCAACGATGCGCCTGCGCTAAGGCAAGCCAATATCGGCGTGGCCATGGGGCAGGGCGGCACCGAAGTCGCCAAGGAAGCCGCGGCAATGATTCTTACCGATGATCACTTTGCGACCATTGAAGCAGCCGTGGAAGAAGGCCGTGGCGTGTTCGATAACCTGGTGAAATTTATCGCCTGGACTTTGCCGACCAATCTCGGCGAAGGCTTGGTGATTATGGCGGCGGTTTTTGCCAACGTGGCTCTGCCGATTACTCCGGTGCAAATCCTTTGGATCAACATGACCACGGCGGTATTGCTGGGTTTGATGCTGGCATTTGAACCCAAAGAGCCGGGTTTGATGCTCCGCAAACCGCGCGAACCGCAACAGCCAATCCTGACCAAGCATTTGATTTTTCGTATTTGTTTAGTAGGCGTGTTGATGTTGACAGCGGCGTTTGGCATGTTTAGCTGGGAGCTGTCGCACGGCGAATCACTGGCAAAAGCGAGGACGGTGGCGGTAAATGTGTTTGTGTTCTGCGAACTGTTTTATTTATTTAACTGCCGCTCGCTAAATTATTCGATGTTTCATGTGGGCGTATTTTCTAACTTGTGGGTGATTTTTGGCGTTGTTAGTATGACTCTACTGCAATTGCTGTTCACCTACTGGCCGCCAATGCAAGCCTTGTTCGGAAGTGCGTCGATAGGCGTGGATGAATGGCTGTTGATTCTCGCGTCGGGCGTTATAGTTTATGCTGCGGTCGGTTTCGAGAAATTGTTACTGCGACAGTTTCGTAACAAACATTGATTGAGTATTGCCGAGAGCCTGTCCTGAGCGGCATGGCCGGGTAGTTTAGAGGTCCCATATTAACGTTGGAGAATGCCATGCCGTTGGTTACGTTGGTGATAAGTTTTTTAATCGCCCTACTTTTTGTGGTGATGATTCAAATTCACGTCTTTGAGGTTGCTTTTGCCAAATTAGGTTTAACGCCTCAAGACTCATTATTGTTAGTCGTCAGCACCTTGGTGGGCAGCGGCATTAATCTGCCGCTCTTTACAAAGCACGCCAAACAACTTGGGCATATGGTTATATCGCGCGACAAAAAGCCGGTGTGGGAAATATACCAACCCGCCAAGGAGGGGAAGGTGGTCATTGCCCTTAATGTGGGAGGATGCCTTATTCCAGTGGGTTTATGTCTTTACTTCATCTCATTACAAATCATTGAACCTTGGAAAATAGTATTGGCGTTATCTGCGATAACGTCACTGAGTTATAACCTCAGTCGAATAATCCCCGGTTTGGGTGTGGGCATGCCCATATTCATAGCGCCGCTGGCCGCCGCCGCCCTTGCCTTAATTCTTGATCCCGACCATGCGGCGCATCTGGCCTATATCAGTGGTGTATTGGGTGTGTTGATTGGCGCGGATATTCTGCGCTTGAAAAACATTATCGACCTAGGCGCGCCAGTTGCCGTAATTGGCGGCGCGGGTACGTTTGACGGTATTTTTGTTACCGGGATTATTGCGGCGTTGTTGGCTTAATATGTCCCTCCTTTATTTGACCTAAAAGTCCGTTAGCTGAACAAAACAAATAACATGTTGTTCTGTAGGTGCATATTCCACCCCAAACCAGCCAACCATTCCGATACGATTACGCCAGTAGTGAATGGCGGCTTTAGGACGTGGCGAATTGTCGCAATCGACCCAGGCTGTGTAAAAACGATTTCCCCTTCAGAGGCTCAGCGATTTTCATATCTGAATTTCACCAGTAAGCATCAAAAATTGGTTAAAGAGCAAATGGTTTATTGCAAAATGGCTATTTTCTCCATAACAGCGTTCCAAATAGGTTCAAACGTGTCATAAAACTGCCTATTCACTTCCTCAGGTTATCATTGCTTCCATCAACAGGGTGGGCCCCAGTAGTTTTATCACGCGCTTTATATTGTAGGCCAGCACATGCAGACTCATTTCCGTACTGACATTTGTAAGTTTTTTAGTTAAGAAGTGGGTTGAACCCATCCAAGCTTTAAGGGTGCCAAATGGATGTTCCACCGTCTGACGTCTTATACGCATGCTGTCCGGTGCTCTATCCAAACGAGCTTGCATCGCCTCAAGGACTTCTTCATGTTCCCACCGGGAAACTCGTCTTTCCGTACCCGGAGTACACTTTGCCTTGAGAGCGCACTGTCGACAGTCCGAACTCCAGTAACGATGTAAATTCATGCCATGCTCAATCCTAGACGATCGCCAAATGAGAGCTTGGCCTGCAGGGCATTGGTATTCGTTCGTCGCAGCATGATAAATAAAATCTGCCTTATCAAAACGTCCATCAGCTTTGGCGCCTGATGTCGTGCATTTAGGCACAATGGGGATGATACCGTTTTCATGACATTTACGAATTTCTTCACCGTTGTAATAACCTCGATCAGCCACGACATTGAGCTCGGGAGTTTCCATCGCTGCTTTGGCTTGCTCGGCCATATTGGCTAATTGGTTTCGATCATGACCAACGTTGGTGACTTCGTGGGCTACGATCAAATGATTTTTGGTATCAACCGCAGTTTGAACATTGTACCCGACCATGCCGCTGCCACGACCACTGGTAGCCATCGAGCGAGCATCCGGATCGGTCAGGGAGATTTGCTTATCCGGGGTCTTTTGCAATTCGGTTTCAATGGCATTGAGCTTGGCCATTTGTTGCTTAAGCAAGGCAACCTTGTCCTGTAAGCGTTGGACTTTGGCGGCCATAAAATCGGCGGGTTCCTGACGATCGGCTGTTTCTAGGGCGGTTAAGTAACGCTCAATACTGGCTTCAATTTGTTCGCGGCGACGTTTTATTTTATTAACGGTAAAGTTGTTGTCGCGATTATTGACGGCTTTGAACTTACTGCCATCAATGGCCACGGAAGCATCTGCCAACAGATTCAATTGTCGGCACAGCATGACAAAACGGCTACAGACTTTACGGATGGCCGTGCCATTGTCCTTACGAAAATTAGCGATGGTTTTAAAGTCAGGCGTCAACCGTTCAATTAACCAGATGAGCTCCAGATTGCGTTGGCTTTCGCGCTCCAATCGTCGACTGGATTGAATCCGGTTCAGGTAACCGTAGATGTAGAGTTTGAGAAGTACGGCGGGGTGATAGGCGGGACGTCCAGTTTTCAGGGGCGTTACCCCAGCAAATCCTAATTGTCCTAGATCGAGCTGATCGACAAATACATCAACAACTCGAACAGGATTGTCATCAGTAACATAGTCTTCCAGTTGCTCAGGAAATAGAGTCACCTGAGTTCGGTCTGTACTTTGAATGAAGCGTTTCATTTGCACTCCCGGTGGTTTGGCCGTGTGCATATTTTACCAGGTGTTGCGTTTTTACACAGCCTGGACCCAAAGCTGCCAAATATGATTAATTTGAAAAGACAAGAAACGGCTAAAAAGCTGTCGTTCAAATTTAGGTACGATTAACTTGTGTAATCGCAGATTTCGAAGCCAACACTCCTCTGATTACGCTATCACTAATCGGAGAGGCCTAAACAAACCAGCAAACCTCATTAATCCCAATAAAATAAAACCAAAAAGCCACGTCGGTATGTGTATCGGTATTGTAGTAATATCCCCTGTGCGGACAGCCCAAACGTTCAGAAAGGCATTTTTAGATGTAAATGCCTGGACTCCATTGCTACCAAATCCGAAATACCAAGCATAGGTAAAATCACTATCATATATCGTGCTAGTCCAATATGGGAAACCCTGGATTCCGTTAAATAGATAATAATTATCATTATGAACACTAGCAAGTTGTTGGGCTGGTTTACCACCCAACTCCATGTAATATAATTGCCCAAATTCACTCCCTCCTTTTGAGTATCCACCAAAAGTTGGCAATGTCGTGGGCAGCCGCCAATCATTGTAACCTGCATAATTTATGCTATTAAGATAACCAATAAATGCTTGGGCTCCATACCAATTTAACATACCAGTGGTTAAATTAAAGTCAGACAAAGATAATGTATGGTTATCAAGGAAAGTATTTTTACCAAGCCCGTAAATAATTCCATTATTTGCATCGAATAATTGCTTTATGAAGCCATTATTATTTTCAGATGAATTTGCGAGATATTGAAAAAGATTAGCATTGGATGTCCAGGTAATTTTACTAACGTCGTCGTAAACCAAGCCACCTTCACGGGTATAGAGGGAAGCATAGATAACTGTTGAAAAGAAAATCCCCACTATAAAAACAGAAAATATTAATATTTTCTTTAATTCATGCATCGCTCTTCCCTTTAATTTCGCTCGAAATAATAGCTCATCAGGTAGATTTCGCTATTGTTAGCTCGAACTACTTGCTAATGGTTAATCTGATTTACCAACAACATTTTAAACTAAACCTGCCAAAGTTGTTCTTCCATTCTGAAGGTCTAAGGTAGAAAAAATCCTTGTGTATCAGACAGGATTTTAATAACTAGCTAACGTCTTTAGTGAATGTGTTAAGGATATGCCAAGCATGTATTCCCTATAGAAATTTACTGAAATCACCTTCTGTGTATTTTTATCAACGGTAAACATAATTTTACAGGCAGCAGAAATCTTATCCCTACCAGTAGTTGTTACCGTATCACCAATAAAATTTGTAGAGGAAACAACTGGTGTCGTCACATCAACACTTTTTTCGTAGATATACTGCACGTTTGCATTGGGCATCTCATACGTCGATGAAGGTGGACCAATACGGCCAATCATCCAGTTTACGTCTTGATCTACAGCATTTTGAACTTGCTTATCGAATTCTGCTCGTGTTGCTATTCGCTTCGGTTTTATTGAACAGTTGCACATGAAAGTAACTAAAACAATCATTAGTAAAGATTTTAAATCTCATAAACGACCAAGTCCGCCCGATTTGAAATACATTGGTCATGATATAAAAGATCAAACGATATTGCCAATTGCGGCGTCCAGCTAAACGTGTATTCTCGGTGCTATAGTTGATCTACTGAAAACATTCTATTCAATTCCTTGTAAGGCAGATTCAAATTGACTGACTGTTCAAACTTGCTTGATATCATTACCGCTGTATGTGGCATCTTGACTGCAGGCGGCGGCCTTTGTGCCGCATCCTCAGCTTTGCAATCAGCTAAAACGGCTCGTACTGCAATGAAGCTTGCCGCGCAAACCGAGAGCAGAGCACTTAGAAGACAGCTTACTTACGCCTCAGGTGACATTTTGTCTGAATCTCAACGGGTGAAGGAGTTTGCGCAGCTATTAAGGCTTGAACACAGGATGCTACTTATATCTTCCGGTATGAGTTCAAGCACTTCCGAAACACTCGCTGTTGAACAAATTAATAGCCGAATATCTCTTGTCGAGCAGTACACCAATGAGGCACAGCAATTAGTCTACCAATTCAATGGCTTGGCGACAGCATCGGATGAAGACATTGCCCGCACTCTTTCCCGAGTTGAATATCATTTACTTCAAGTTCGTACTCAACGTATTGCTCTTGAGCAAGAAAAAACTGAAATTACAAACGCAAAGAATGAAATTTTGCGGACTCAAAACAAATCCGCCTAGCTCCATTGTCGATAGGGAACGCAGCAAGGTGTAATTGCATTAGAGGGATAGCTAAACCCAGCCTACGGTCTTTCATACTGGCTACCTTGCCGTTGAAAACACCAATTTATTTAAATTTTTGTCGAACGATTAGAATTATGATTAAAAAATTACTTCCAATGTTTATGATGTTTTGCACCAGTAGTGCTGTTATAGCCGAGTGGATGAGTGTTGGCCTTACTAATAATGGGGATATTGTCACTTATCTTGACTTAACCACCATGAATAAGTCTGGCAAAAAAGTTAATGTTCTGACACTTATTGATTTAAAAGAAGCTCGTTCCGAAGACAATGTAGATCCATATTTATCGTTAATTGGGAACGTGGAGTATAACTGCTTGAAAGAGACTTTTTCTTTTAAAACTTACAACGCATATTCTAAAAATATGGGACAAGGTGATGTAATTAAAAACTTTAATCTCACAAATAAAGATAATATTCCTGCTGCTCCTGGTTCAGTTAGTGGTGAACAGCTAAAAGTGGCTTGTGATAATTCTAATTGGTCTTTCGTTGGAACGACATCAGATGGAAGTTTTAGTGAGTATGTAGATTTAAGCAGTAAAAAAAGATCTGGTACGAAAGTTAAGATATGGGTTCTTCGGGACTTTAAATCAGAACAAGTTCTTAATTTGGGAGAAAAGCATTTATCAGTATTAATGCAAGATGAATATGACTGCTCAAAAGAAACAGTATCGCTGTTACATGCCAAATTTTTTTCTGGGCATATGCGGCAAGGTGTTCTTGTTAGAAACATTGAAGATATTAATGGACACACAGACACTGTTACACCTAGTTCTACAGCGAGCGCTAAACTAAAAATAGCTTGTTTCAAACGGTAGGGAAAAGCCAAAAGCTAAAAAATCTAGATGAATTTCTCCCGTCATAACAACGCATTCAATACAAAAGAGCCTTGTCTGCGATACTATTAACGCTAGTGTTAGCAGTCATTGAACGACAGCTTTCTGTTTTTCAGCCGCCATACGCTGAAATACTTGAATGTCGCAATTTGGTCGATCAGAAACGCCCTCCCGAGCTACGCTTAGAAGGGCTTATTCAGGCCTACTTCGGCCAATCACCAACCCGTTTGCCGGCCCGGTATAAACTCCAGCCGAGCACCATCACCATCAAACCAATCGCCAGCCCCAGAAACAACTTACTGTTCAGTAGTTTGACAAAATCAAATTTATCCTCAATTGGGCCAGTAGAGCTTTCCGGACTCAAGCCCGCCGCCGTGCTTTGATAGCCGCGACGCAGCAATTCCTGGATTGGCGCAGTGTCGTAACGGGGCGGTTCAGCTTTGTCTGAACCGTAATGCAGCTGGTAGTTTTTGCCGGGCTGCGGCAGAAACAATAGTTGATAGCCGTGGCCTGTGCCGATCACACTGCTTATTTCCAGCGGTGGGTTGTCCTGATTATGGATGACGATGCGGTAATGCGGCTGGCGTTGTTCCGGGAAGCTGATGAACGTTTGTTCGCGGCTGATGTCCTGGAAATGCAGGGCTTCCAGCGTGGCGTTGCCGATGGTTTGCATGCGGGTTCCGCCGCGGTGTTTTTCCGGGATTTGCACCTCGGCATTGCGGCTGAAATTAGCTGTGGCGGTTTTTAAGGTAAAGCCGGTGAGTGGTTGATTCTGCGTGTCGATGTCGATCAAACTGGTTTTATGTTCTGTATCTTGGCTGATGTTGAACGCGGCAACCGGGTAATCGAAGGGTTGTTCGGTTTCCTGCAGGGTTTCGGTTTGGTTGTGCCAGAACTCGATACGGTCGATGTGCAGCGGCTCATTCAGCAGCTCGAGTTTTTCGCTGAGTTGCGGTTTTTCGTCGCCACGAATTGTCCGGGTCAGTTCCAGTAGTTTGCCGATTTTGGCCTGGGCCGCTTGGGCGATGACGATCTTAAAATGCCGGTAGTTATTGCTTGGCAAGTTTATGTCGTGGTTGCTGACGGCCATATAACGCGAGTAGTCGTAAATGGTGGCATTGTCGGTCAATAACTGCCAATTCTTGCTGTCGCTATCATCACTAGCCCCGTAGATTTGCAAAACGTATTCGAAATCGTGCTGCGCGGTAATTACGGCCAGCCCGTCAGCGGCAGCTGCGTTTTTGTCTAAATCGACCATTACGACAATGCCGTCGTCGCCGGATTTTTGCAGAGTTTGAATTTCGCTACGGCTAGGCAAACGCTGGATCACGGTTTTGCGGCTGGTGATTTTTTGCAACAAATACGGTGTTTCGACGCCGTCCTGATCGGTGATTCGCAGGTCGCGAAAACCGGCGGCGCCGGCAGCGTAGACCGGGTTGTCCAAGGTGACGGTCAGCAGTGTTTGTTCACGGCTATCCTGGCGGACAATATCCCGGGTAAAACGGTAATGCGAAGAGTCGGCCGCAACAGCCGATGACAAAACTAAACCTGACAGCAGGGCAATTTTGGCGATCATGATGATTTCCCGTCGGCAGCATTGCCGATAAAAGTTTGTTGATAGCGCATATAGAAAAACGCGCCGCCCAGTGCCAGCATGCCCAGCACGATGAAGGCGATAATCCGGTAAATCTGGTCCAGGCGGGCCAGGTCGATAAAGAATACTTTCCAGGCCACCAGTGCAAACAACGCCAAACCGACCAGTCGGAATGCCGAGATTTGCCGTTTGATACCTGCAAACACCAGCGACAACCCGAATATCGACCACAAGATCGATACACCGCCCGAGCGCAGGCCGGGCACGTATTGATAGAGCATGGAGTTGATTTCCAAGCTGAGGAAAGTAAACAGCAGCACCAATGCCGCGCCGCCCAGCCATTGTCGGATGTTGCCGGTAGTTTCATTGTTGGTGGACAGGCGACGGAATGCGAACAGTAAAAAGCCGATGATCGCGGCAAAATCCAACAGCCGCATCAATGCCAATTGGAAGGAGTAACCACCGCCGTAACGCAAAGTTAACACGCTGTCATTGGAGGCAATTTGCCCCAGGTTTAAATCCCAGGACGGCAGATCAAAAAACAGTAGTTTGAGTACTACGCCGATCACAAATAAGCGCATTGCTTGCAACAGCCATGTGCCCGGCGTGGACAGATAACGCAGCAGCAACAGCAGGCTCATCGCCAGCCAGACCAAGGTCAGCACCGGCAGTTGCAGCGGCGGATACAAATAGCCGAAGCTGCGGTACAGCTCCAATTGCAGCACGATGAACAGCATACCGGCGGCAATAATCAGTGTTACTTGCAGCAGCCAGTTATCTTTTAGCCATAACGGTACGTCGTTACCGGCATCGCAGGCCAGCGGCGAGGCGGGCGCCGGTTTTTCGATCAGCCTAAAAGCTAGTGCCAACGAGGCTATCGGGATGCCGAAGCTGATTACACGTTCCAGCAGCCCGAACAGGAAGTCGCCGAATGGTTGTTCACTATCCATCGCCATGCCGTATTGGCCGGGCAAATCGATAAAACAAAAGCGCACCAATACGATCAGGTACAGCAGATAGGCGACCTGCTGCAAAAACGCGCTACGCAGTTTTCCAGCCATCCACAGCATCACCAAGGCCTGCAACGACCAGCTGACGGTAATCCACTGGTTGGACAAGAGCAGCGGCAAGGTGATGGTGACGAAAAATGAGGCTAGGCCGATAAAACTGATCAGTAATTCTCGATCCGCCACGCGCCGAGCGAGGCAGTAATAAACATGGCTGACATAAAATGCCGCCAGCGCCACGGTTACCAGTGCTACCCAGATTTGCCCGTAAGCTGTTTCAACGAGATGGTAGGCGGTGCCGAAGAAAATCGCGGCATTGATAATTAATGCCAGTAAATCTAACAGCGTCGATTTAGTCTGGTTGACCAGGCAAAACAGGAATACCGTGGTAGAATACAATACGAAAAAGCCGGTTAAATACGGCAGCACCTGCCAGAAATAGCTGACTTCGTAGTTTTGCATCGCGCCGAAAAACAGCAGGTAATTGAAGAAAAAGCTCAAGAAATTCAGCAAGTGCCACTGTTTATACCAGTTGATAGCCAGTATGCCGACACCGAGCAGCAACATGTAGCTGAACAAGCCGGGGAAATTAACTTGGCCCGTGGACAGCAGAATCGGCGTGCAATAACCGCCGATGATTGCGAAAATCGCCACCAGCATTGAATCCAGCCGTATCGCTAACGTCGCGGCGCAAGCGGTGACCAATATCATCAAGGCAAAGGTCGGATACGCCTCGAGCAGATGATAAAAACTGTGCGCGGCGAACACGCTGAAATACAGCACGGCGATGCCGCCGCCCAGCAAGCCTTGGCTAAACAGATGATACTTGCCGCCTACCAGCCGCACGCCGCCGATGACCATACCGACCCCGGCCAGCACCGACAGCGCCACCCGCGCTTGTTCGCCGAGCAGGCCGTTGTCGATGGAGTATTTCAGGAAAAAGCCGATGCCGGTGACCAAAATCAACACGCCGACACGCAACAGCCAATTGCTGGCTACCGCATATTCCATCGCCATACCTTCCGGACGATGGCCTTCGCCGACAATGATCCAATTCCAGATTTCCTGCAGGATTTGCTTGGCGGCCAGCTCGAAACGGCTGGGTTCGGCGGCTTGCCAGGTGCTTTGATTCCAGTCATCGTTTGGAGTGACAATTGTGGCCGGTTCGGCAACGATTTCAGTGATTTCCGCTTGCGGCGGACTGGGCTCAATGATGGCCTGGGTTGCCGGGATTTCGAACAACACCTGTGCTGTTGCCGACGTTTGCGGCTCGAATACCGCTGGCTGCGGCGTTTCTGCCACCGGTTCGATAAGTCGTTTTGACAATTCCTTTAGCAGTTTACGATCTTCGCGCAGGGCTTTTTCTATCTGGCTTAGTGATTGGCTGATTTCGTCCCGGTAGCGGTTTTGCCGTGTCATCAGCATTGCCAACATTACGATTAATACGATGGGGACAACTATTACGATGAAGGCAATAAAGCCGAAAAAATCGTCCACTATAAAACTCCTGGGCTGGGTTAATCATTAGGTTGATTATGTTAGGAAAAGCATAGCCGGTCACGAACAAGATTACCATTCAAGCAATTTGGTTTGACCATGAGCAACTGATTGGCAAATAGTTAAAGCGATAGAGGCTACTAACCTGCGCTGATATACTTCGACGCTGTTTTTGAACGGCGTTCATCTATAGCGGAACGCCCTACTACCGGCCAGTTGAAGGAGTAATCTATGCCCGAGCTATTTCTCAGTTACCGCCGTGCCGATACCGCCGGTTATGCCGGGCGACTCTCTACTGTACTGCGCAAGCAATTCGGTGAGGATCAGGTATTTCAGGACATAGAGACCATCGCGCCGGGTAGTGATTTTCGTGCTGCCATTGAGACTGCAATCGGGAAGAGTCAGGTGCTGCTAGTGTTGATCGGCAATACCTGGCTGACCGAGTGTGATAAGCAGGGCCAGCGGCGGCTGTCCGATCCGGCGGATTTTGTCCGTCTGGAAATCGCTATTGCATTGAGGCGAGGTTTAAAGGTGTTGCCGGTGTTAGTGGAGGGCGCGCGGATGCCGTCCGAAGAGGAGTTACCGGCCGATCTCAAGACGCTGGCTAGGCGGCAGGCGCTGGAGCTGTCCGATTCCCGTTGGGATTATGATTGCGACCGCTTGGTGAAAGCTGTTGAAGCTCTTATCCGAAAGCCGTCTCTAATCAAACATTGGCTGGGCGTCTTGGCTGTTGTGCTGTTATTGAGTGGGTTAGCTGGCGGGATATGGTTTACCCTGGAACGCCCTGCGGATGTATCCGGGCACTGGACGTTGCCTAACGGGAGTACCTGGTTGGTGACTCAGCAGGGCACGGATATTTCTATCGACGAAGTACATTACCAGTCCAAACAGGTCTGGAAGCGGGGTAAAGGAAGCATCGAGCGCAAACATTTGAGCTTCAATTTGGATTTGGTGTTCGATCAGCATGGTCCTCACTACAGTGGCGAAGCTGATATTTCGGACGATGGTAAATTGATCAAGGGTGAGGTTGTTACTCAAGGCTCAGCGAGGCGAGAGCCTTTGCTGTTGAATAGATAGACGTGAAGGGCGAGAAGTCGGGTAAAGCCGGATTTGCTTATAAGGGAACCTCTAAAAATTATCCATTCATGCTTCGACAGGCTCTCGGCAACTGCTCCTGCATTGCTCTACCTCTTGCATCCATGCAGTCGAGCACGAACGGATAAGTAATTGATTTAATAAGATAACCGTTCGCATTTATGCCCTATGGGTACTGAGCTTGTCGAAGTGCAATTTTTAGAGATTCCCATAAATTAATGATGTGTCCATACGGAACTTGAAAGAGAGGCAGTAAGCTTTTTTGTTATGACAACCATTTATAGTTTTCCTGCGATTGCCGACGATAATGCTCGCATCCTGATTTTGGGCAGTATGCCCGGCAAGGCATCGCTACAAGCAGGGCAGTATTATGCGCATCCGCGAAATCAGTTTTGGCCGATACTTGGCGAACTGGTGGGAGCGAGTCCGGCTCTGGATTATGTTGAGCGCACGCGTGTTTTGATGTCCGTTGAGATTGCACTGTGGGATGTGCTGAAATCCTGCTATCGATCGAGTAGTCTCGATGCCGACATCGATAAATCTTCAATTATTGTTAATGATTTCGCAGCGTTTTTTGCGGGACATCCGCATATCAGGCAGGTGTTTTTTAACGGAGCAACCGCTGAGCAGGCATTTCGTAGGTATGTGTTGCCAGATATTGACGCCGAGGATTTGATGTTGCAGCGTTTACCATCGACCAGTCCAGCCCATGCGGGGATGTCATTTCAGCAGAAGTTGCAGTGTTGGCAGAGTATCAGGAATTTATGAAAGTTGATTCCGTTCGTGGTGAGCCTGTCGAACCATGAACGGAATCAACTAAAACAATGCCTTACCCCTTCAACGCCTTCAACACAGCCTGCATGGTGGCATTGGCATCGCCAAATAACATGCGGGTGTTATCCAGTACGAATAACGGGTTGCCGACGCCTGCATAACCTGAGGCCATACTGCGTTTAAGCACGATGGTGGTGCCGCCTTTCCAGCATTCCAGTACCGGCATACCGGCAATCGGGCTGTTCGGGTCGTCCAGAGCGGATGGATTGACAATGTCGTTGGCACCAATCACGATGGAAACATCGACATGCGCCCAGTCTTCGTTGATTTCATCCATTTCATAAACGATGTCGTAAGGCACTTTAGCTTCTGCCAGCAACACGTTCATGTGACCGGGCATACGACCAGCCACCGGGTGAATACCAAAACCTACTTTTTTGCCTTTTTCTTTCAGCAGTTTGGTGATTTCGTTGACGGTATGCTGGGCTTGAGCCACAGCCATGCCGTAACCGGGGATGATCATAATGCTTTTAGCTTCCAGCAATAATTGCGCTGTTTCATCAGCATCAATCGGTTGCACTTCACCTTCAATAACGGCTGCTTCACCGCCAGCAGTGGAACCAAAGCCACCAGCAATGACGCTGATAAAGTTACGATTCATCGCACGGCACATGATGTAACTCAAAATTGCGCCGCTACTGCCGACCAATGCGCCAGTCACAATTAGCAAATCATTGCTTAACATGAATCCCGTCGCTGCTGCCGCCCAACCGGAATAGCTATTGAGCATCGACACCACGACCGGCATATCGGCACCGCCAATCGCCATGACCATGTGTACGCCAAACACCAGCGCAATGCCGGTCATGATGGCCAATGGCACTACGGCTGAGCCGTTTTCGTTTTGCTGTAAAAATACGCCGGCTAATACCACTGCGGCAATCAACAACAATAAATTAAACCAGTGACGGCCAGGTAGTAATAAAGGCTTGCCGCTGATTTTTTCGCTGAGTTTACAAAAAGCAATGACTGAGCCGGAGAACGTTACTGCGCCGATCAATATGCCGATATAAATCTCAACTTCATGGATGGTTTTTTCTACACCAATAAGCGGGTGTGAGACATCTAAGAAATTGGCATAACCTACCAACACCGCAGCCATCCCCACCAAGCTGTGCATGATGGCGACCAGTTCCGGCATTTGCGTCATTTCAACTTTTATTGCTGCTCTTGCGCCGATTGCGCCGCCAATAACTAATGCTCCCAGCAACACTTCATAACTGGTGACATAGCCGCTCAAGGCCGTGGCTGCTATCGCAATAGCCATGCCTAACATGCCGTAATAATTACCTTTGCGGGCGGTTTCTTGCTTGCTCAAGCCGCTAAGGCTAAGGATAAACAAGATGGTGGCGATGATGTAAGACATCGTGACTAAACTATGAGACATGATGCGCTCCCGTTATTTTCTAAACATTTCCAACATGCGGCGGGTGACCAAAAAGCCCCCGGCGATGTTGATAGATGCGATGAGTATGGCCAGTCCTGCCAAGATTTTTATGGTGCTGTCAGGTGTGGAAACCTGGACTAACGCGCCGATTACAATAATGCCGCTGATGGCGTTGGTCACGCTCATCAGTGGCGTATGTAACGACGGCGATACATTCCAGATCACCTGATAGCCGACAAAACAGGCCAGTACGAAAACGGTAAAGTGCGCCATGAACGCTTCCGGAGCTACCGCGCCAATCGCAAACAACGCCGCACCGCCGATGATTAGCGGTAACAATTGTTTTAATGGGCTGGCTTTAGGTGGCTCTTGGGGAACATAAGCCGGGGCTTCGGTTTGTGGGGCTGGGGAGGCCGATAATTTCGGCGGTGGTGGCGGCGGCCAGGTAATTTTGCCTTCTTTTATCACCGTCGCGCCACGGATGACTTCATCCTCCATATTGACGTTGATTTCGCCATTTTTTTCCGGGCTTAGTTCAGTTAATAAATGCCTGATATTGGTGGAATAAAGCTGGCTGGATTGATTGGCCAAGCGGCTAGGCAGGTTGGTATAGCCGATGATAGTGACATCATGCCGGACTACGACTTGATCTTTTTCAGTCAGTTCGCAGTTACCGCCTTGTTCAGCAGCCAGATCGACAATAACGCTACCCGGTTTCATCGACTCGACCATGCCTTTAGTGATCAGCTTGGGTGCCGGTTTGCCGGGGATGAGCGCGGTAGTGACGATAATGTCCACTTCCATGGCTTGTCGTGCAAATAATGCCATTTCCGCTTCAATAAATTCTTTAGACATGGTTTTGGCATAACCGCCGGTACCGCTGCCTTCTTCCTTGAAATCGAGCATCAAAAACTCGGCATCCATACTTTCGATTTGTTCTTTTACTTCCGGGCGGGTATCAAAAGCTCTGACGATTGCGCCCATGCCTTTGGCGGCACCTATGGCAGCAAGTCCCGCTACACCTGCACCGATCACCAGCACTTTGGCCGGTGGGATTTTGCCCGCGGCGGTGATTTGTCCGGTAAAAAAACGGCCAAAATGCTGAGCTGCCTCAACAATGGCCCGGTAGCCCGCAATATTGGCCATGGAGCTTAACGCATCCAATTTTTGTGCTCTGGACATGCGCGGCACGCTATCCATCGCCAATACAGTGGCTTGCTTAGAAGCCAATTTATCCATTAATTCGGGGTTTTGTGCGGGCCAGATAAAGCTGATCAGCTTGCCGCCTTCGCGTAACAGATCGGTTTCATCGGTGGTTAATTCGGGGTGTCGTTCGGGGGCGCGAACTTTAATGACAATGTCCGACTGCTCCCAAAGCGTTTTAGCATTGTCGACAATTTCGGCACCGGCTTCTTTATAAGCGTCATCGGAAATATTTGCGCCGATACCTGCACCAGTTTCAACTAGTACAGAAAAGCCAAGTTTGATGATTTGTTCGGCGGCTTCGGGGGTGGTGGCGACGCGTTTTTCGCCGGGGTGGATTTCTTTCGGTATACCAATCTTCATAACATCTCCTACACAGTGGTTTAGAGCATGACTAGCGAAGCTTTAAAGCGTCCAGGGTAAGACCCTGAGCGGTGTGAGGATAGGAGATTGAGCGCTGTTAAGCAATAAAAAACGCTATGGAGTTATTTATTTTGGCTGGACAAGCAGCGGTGAAGATAGCTGTTTAGAAACTGGATAGCAGTCGGCGCTTTATAAAAAACTACCGACTGCTTTTGATGCTGACTTTTAATGGCAATTCACTTTGGCTTTGCTTGGTGAATTGGTTGAGATTTGTTAACTATTTTTAGCGGTTCTAAGTGCTGGCTTTGACTTGCTTGCAACGGGTTTTGTCGTCAACTTAGCGCTAGGTTTGGTAATTACTCGGCTGCTTTTACTGGCAACTACGGTATGTTTTGGTAGCTGGGTGGCTTGCCGCGGTTTAATAGAGCTTGCTGATTTATATGATAATTTATTGTTGGTTTTCTTGGTGGGCACTTTAATTACGGCAACTTTGTTATGGCCAACGCGGCTTCGCCCTGAACGCACATATTTGACGCGTGACGGTGCAGGTGCAACATGTCTGTGACGCGTTGAAGCTATGACGGGTACCCGATTGGCTGCTGCGTAACTATTACTAGCGCCGTTTCCACAATCCAACTGATACGGCGGTGTACCTGCAGAGCCAGTGGGCATGTTTTCGACTGTACGGTTGGGATCGCTATAACTGCTGGCAAAACCGGCATCCATTTTTTGCATCATTAGCTTGTAGCGCTCTTGACTGGTCATGCCGCCCATGACCACGCCAATCAGGCGTTTGCCGTTTTGTTGCGCTGAGCCAATCAAATTAAAACCTGAACCGCAGGTGAAGCCGGTTTTCATGCCTTCCGCACCAGGATAATTGGCAGTAAATTTATTGATGGCGTGTAGGTCTGAGCCTCTGAAGTTAAGGCTGTGGGCAGAAAAATAATGATAATGTTCAGGGAAATTGCGCAATGTTTTCAATGCCAGCAAGGCCATATCCCGAGGTGTGGAAACCTGCAAGTCATGCGGTAAACCGGTGGCATTCATGAATTGACTGTTGTACATGCCTAAAGCATGGGCTTTCTCAGTCATTAAAGCGGCGAAATTTTCTTCGGAACCGCCGATATGTTCCGCCAATACCACAGAGGCATCATTGGCAGATCGGGTAATAATTGCGAGTACGGCATCTTTTACAGTTATATGCTCGCCGGTTCTTAAGCCCAATTTGCTATTGGGTTGCCGAGCCGCATGGCTGGACGCGGTCATAGTTTCTGATAACTGTAGTCGGCCGGATTTTACGGCGTCAAAAGTCATATACACGGTCATCAATTTGGTAAGCGATGCGGGATACCAAGCATGCGTTGCATTTAATTCATGAAGCACAGCGCCGCTTTCGGCATCAATCACAATGGCAGCATGGCTCGCGGAGCTGACACCCGGCATAGTCAGCAAGCAAATAGCATTTAAAAGTAACAGCAAAAATTTCAGATGAGCCATGTAACAGAATTTATAGGTAGAGTGTGGAAGTAAAACCCGATGCCAAAAAGGCGGGGAGTGAAACGACAAAGATAATGTAGGGCAAATTTCAGATTTTTTGCATCAGTTTGTTAATAACTATTCAGTTACCTTCAAAATATTGCTTTTTACCAGCATACAAAGCGACATTTAAGCACTTCGGCTTGTTGTTAACTGCATCACATTCTAACAAACCCAGCGGACTGGCGAAAATGTAATTTTCCGTAGACATCAAGAGGGATAATTATTTAGAAGCCCGTCGATAAACAGAGCCCAAAGAAAAGCCGGGCAAGCCCGGCTATTTGTAGAACAATGGGTCAAATCCAGAGTGGATTTAAGCGGCCATTTTGCGTTTTTGTAGACCTAATAAACCCATCAACCCGCCCATCATCATCCATATAGCAGCAGGAACCGGTACAGCCGCTACATCAGTTATTTTTAAGCTGATGCCGTAACCTCTGGGGGTGATGTCATCATTGGAAGTTGTGGACGCGGCAAGTGCCGCTAAAGAATCGCCGCCGAAAACCACTGAATAAGTACCGGCAGCTAGCCAATAGTTGTTTAAGGCAACGCTGGATTGAAGATTGCTTTGATTTTGTGCAACGTGTGTGAGGTAGGTAATGGTGCCTTCTTCGCCATATTCGTTAGCCATGAAGGTGTTGCCCAAAGCATTCCAGGCACCGCCTTTACCCACAGGAACAGAGCTGTAATCTTCATGAGATTCGTCTGGTACCACGCCGGTGTACAGGCTTAAGCCGGGGTTAAAATCGCTGACTATTGAAGGTACTCCATCGAAGGTCTCGTTTCTACCATCGCTAAACACGCTCAAATTAATGTAGGCGCCATCAGGGTTAGTAATATCGAATTTTGCCCAGCCGGCGTGGTGGCTATTTCCCCAATCGCCATCGGCTGCATCAGCAAAGCCAAAGTTGCCATTTATCAGACCGGCTTGGCCGTAATAGAAGGTCGTTGAATCGGCAGTGGAGGTAATAGTCGCGGCCGGGTTATTAATTAAATCTAGGTACGCGACATGTGCCGAAGCTTGTTGAGTCGGCGCTAAAGCACTTAAGCCGATGGCGGCGACTGTTAATAATTTTTTCATGTTGACTCCAAAGGGCTAAAACCGCAAAAGGCTGGGCACTTTTAATAAAGTGCCCAGCCATATTACCAGCGTATTAAATCTATAAAGATTTTAAGCAGCCATTTTACGTTTTTGCAGGCCTAACAAGCCCATCAAACCGGTGATCATCAACCAAACAGTGGCTGGTACTGGCACAGCAGCAACAGTTGTTTGAATGGTAAAGCCATAGTTAGCACGTAATGTGGTAATTGCAGCGTTTGCAGCAGCTATACCTGCTGTATCAGCGGCATTGGTAGCAGCCAACAGTGCTTGGTAATTCAGGATTTGTTGTGCTGAGTTAGCTGCGTTAGTGCCACCTACCCAGATGCTGTAGTCGCCAGGTCCTAATGTGCCGGTCCAAGTTACTGTGTGACTGCCAGGAGCAGAAGAGGCAGCATCAATGTAATCCAGAGTAGTAACATTACCAGCGCCCAAAGCTAATGATGTTCCGATCAGGTTGCCGTTACCATAAGTAGCAGTCGCGCTCACATCACGTCCAGCAGTCCAGTCGGTATTGGAACGGTAAGCACCGATAGTACCATTGCCGGTGTAAGTATTGCCGGTGGTAGCTTCATAAAGGGCATCAGTAGCCGCTGAATATGTATATGCAGTGCCAAAAGGCCCAGCAGGATTATAACCAGCCTGATGGCTATAGTTTACAGGGTTGGCAGCAGAACCTTCATGAGAAGATTGTGGAGCCAAGCCTTTGAAGATAGAGAAAGCAGGGTTCCAATCCAGACCAGTCAAGTTGGTTACTGAAGAGCCGTTAGTTGCTTGAGTTTGAATTATAGATGCCGCAGTACCCACTGTAGTAACAGTAAAGCTGACTAGTGAAGTGCCTGTTAAAGAGAACGCCAAACCTTTGTTGTCATGGCTATTCGCCCAGGTGCTGTTGTCTTGACCTTGAATCCAACCATAGTCAGAAGCTGTCGCACGAGTTTGTGTGTAAGTGCCATAGCTAGTGCCGGTACCAGTGTTGGTGCCGAAAGTGCCAGTTGCGTTAGCACCGGTGCCGTTGTTTGCTACGCCGGCCGCTAAGTTGCTGTTAGCCAATTGCAGTGGGTTAGAACCCGCATCGTTATATAAGAATGGACCTGAACTCCAATGTGCAGAAGCTTGACCAGAAACGGCCATAGCGCCACCAATTAACAATGCTGATACTAAGTTTTTACGAAATTTCATGTTGATACCTTCATCCAAATTAAAGTTGATAACTGCAAATCATGGGTTGCTTGCATGTTTCACTCGTACCATAAGATAAGAGGCGACCCGACTATCTTGGGTAATCAAGATTCGTGGCTTTCCGGCCCCGACTCGCATCGGGTGTGGCAGTGGGTCAGTTTAGTTACCCATGTGACGAAGATATTAAAACTGACAATAAATATAATGCAGGGTCTGTGCCATTTTAAAATATAGTTGCGGGTTAATAATGTATTATTATTTAAGTCATTGAAAATAAACATGTTAATTTTATTGCATTCTTTGTCTTGATCGTATATTAGAGTTTAATAATTCTATAGCTTTAAAATTCTGTCGACAGTAGTCATTTACTTACAAAAACCATTGAAAAATAAGATTTTTTCATACTAAGCCACTTGGTTTTTACTCAAAACGATATTTTTTGATAGTGATTACTATGGGATATGACACAGCAAAAGTGTGTTAAATAACACAGTTTAATTAGAATGACGTGGGTGGGCGCTGATCTAAGGGGCTAGATCGTTTTCATCCCTTCTTTGAATGGATTACTTCGAACGGCAAAAATCACCTGCCTAATACAAAGTCATGTCTAATCCTACTTTAAGCAATAAGTCGAGAGGACAGGTTTTGTAGTCTATATGTTTTAATGAGATAGAATAACGCTTCTTTATTTATTTTTAGCAGGATAGATGTGATGAATACGAAGTTGTTAGTGCTGGGTCTGTTGCTGTCGGTTAACTGCTTGGCCGCAGAAAAAACCACTATCCGGATTGGCGTGCAGGCGGCCGGTACGGTGGAGTGGGAATTTCCCGTGTTGCAAGATGCATTAAAAGCTAAGCCGAGTGATTTTCAATTGGATATTCAACATCTTGCCAATGCTGAGGCCGGAAAAATTGCGTTGCAGTCGGGGGCGGTCGATGTGATTGTCTTGGACTGGATTTGGGTATCCAGCATGCGTGAAAAAGGCGCTGACTTTACCTTTTACCCGTATTCGGAGACTTCCGGTGCATTAGTGGTGCCCAAGGACAGCGCTATCAAATCATTGCAAGATCTTAAGGGTAAGCGCTTAGGCATTGCCGGTGGTGAGCTGGATAAAAACTGGTTATTGCTGCAAACCTTGGCTAAGCAACAGCACGATATTGATCTGGATGCATCGGTGGAAAAGGTATTTGGTGCGCCGCCGCTGATTAATGAACAGATCAAACAAGGCCGTATCGACGCGGCACTTAATTACTGGCATTTTGCCGCCAGACTTGGCGAAGACTATCGAACTATTATTGATGGACGCGGCATTTTACAAGGCTTGGGCATTCAGGAGCGGGTCGCTAATCTTGGTTATGTCTTTAAACAAAGTTGGGCGGAACAACACAAAGACGCACTTAAACATTTTTTTGCCGCCAGCAAACAAGCCAAGCAAACACTGTGCAGTTCTGATGTTGAATGGCAAAAAATCATTCCTTTGACCAAAGTGGATGATCAAGCCACCCAGAAGCAGCTGCGCCAAAGCTATTGCGCCGGCAACATTGAGCATTGGGGTGAGGCAGAACAGCAAGCGGCCGGACGCGTTTATCAACTTTTACATAAGCAAAGCAAACATGTTCTAACCGGTAATTCTGAGCAATTACAGCCCGGCACTTTTTGGTCAGAAAATTAATTCACAAGCATGCAAAAAACGCTGACGAGAAAGTTAATTCCCGGTGCGGCCAGCTGGTCAGTGTTGGCATTTCTGGGATTATGGCAAATTTTGGCGATGGTGCTACACAGTAGCAATTTGCCGCTACCGGAAAATGTTGCTCGAGTATTCTGGCAAGCCTGTGTATCAGGCGAGTTGCCTTATCATTTAGGCGTGACCTTACTCCGATTGGTGGTGAGTTTTGTTATTGCGATGAGTTTGGGCTGCGCTATCGGTATCTTGTTGGGACAGCATAAAAAGCTGGATGCTTTTTTTGATAACTGGCTGGTGATTTTTCTGAATGTGCCGGCGTTGGTGACGATTATTTTGTGTTACGTCTGGTTTGGCTTGGTGGAATCAGCAGCTATTTTGGCGGTGGTGATTAATAAATTGCCCAATGTCGTTGTCACTGTGCGTGAAGGAACACGCACGTTAAACCAGGATTTATTGGAGATGGCGCGTTGTTATCGTTTCGGTAAGCGCAAAACCTTTGTGCATGTTATTTGGCCGCAGTTACACCCGTTTGTAATGGCGGCGACGCGTTCCGGGCTGGCGTTAATTTGGAAAATTATTTTGGTGGTTGAATTATTGGGTCGCAGTAACGGCATGGGCTATCAGCTGCATTTGTTTTTTCAAATGTTCGATGTGGCCAGCATTTTGGCGTACACGATTGCCTTCGTCAGCGTTATTCAGCTGTTTGAAGTGCTGGTGTTAAAACCATTGGATAAAAAATCGCAACGCTGGCGCCGCTAAGATGATGACCACAGTAGAGATAAATATCGACAGTAAAACCTATCCAGCGAAGTCGCGCGCTGGCGAGCATCAAGCCATTGCTGACTTTAGGCTGTCATTAAATCCAGGTGAATTTGTCTGTTTGGTCGGTCCGTCAGGATGCGGTAAAACCACGCTGTTGAATATCATTGCCGGGTTGGATAACGATTACCAAGGCAGTATCAGCGTTGGACAACAACATGCGTCACCGAAAATCGGTTATGTATTTCAAAATCCGCGGTTGTTGCCATGGCGTACGGTGCGGGAAAATATTGAGCTGGTACTTCCCGAAACGACAGATCCCGCGCACTTAGACACACTGTTTGATGTTATGCAGTTAACTCACGCGCAACATGCCTATCCTGAACGCTTATCCTTGGGTATGAGCCGCCGGGTGGCAATCATCAGGGCCTTTGCCGTCAATCCGGATGTGTTGTTAATGGATGAGCCGTTTGTGTCGCTGGATGCCCCCACCGCAAGACAAGTTAGAGAGCTGCTAATGACGCTTTGGCGGCAGCGCCCGCATACCGTGTTGTTTGTTACCCATGATTTACGTGAGGCTATTGCGCTGGCTGACCGGTTGGTTTTTTTGTCGTCGGCACCGATGCAGGTTGTTAGTCAAATTGATGTGACCATTGCCAGAAATGAACGGGAAGATGAAGCTAAAGTAGAGGCCTTCAGGCAGCGCTTGCTAAATGATTATCCGGCGATAAAAACGTTGCTATAACTTGTGCCAAGTGGTTGTTTTGGGTGAAAAACAGTTGCAGACCCGGGAAAAATACCCGATACTTTTCGGCGTCCAGACGCTGTAATCAAAGGGGCAACAGGGTCTGCCGAATAACTACTCGAGGTTTACACACATGAAGAAAGCTATAATTTTAGGATTGGCGACAGCCGCACTTTCTATGACCGCATTGTCGGTTTCAGCTGAAAGTGATGATGCAAAATACCCGGCTGCAAATTTCCAACCCAAAGTCGTTTATATCGATAAAGACCTGGCTAAGGCGCCAAGCAAAAAAGCAAGTAAAAAAGCCAGCGCTGCCGAAGCCGAAAAATCGGACTTTGATCCTAAATACCCAGCGGCTCACTTTAAGCCAAAAGTTATTTATCCTTAAGCAGATTGGGTTTTAAGGTTGTACAAAAAAAGGGGTGTTTCAACGACGCCCCTTTTTTTTGTCTTAAAGCTAATGTACTAAAACCAGTCTTCGACAGCCAGCCCGGGAACTCTTTCAAATTCGCTGACATTATGAGTAATCAAAGTAGCGCCATGGGCAAGGGCAGAACCAGCGATTAATGTGTCAATTGGTCCTATCGGTTTGCCAATTTTTTCCAGAATCGCCCTTAATTGGGCAGAAATTCTGGCTTCATTTTGGTCAAAAGGTATAAGTTTTACTACAGATAAAAACTCTTCAAATTGATTTCGCCGCCGTAATGGATCAGAAGACTTAGCCAATCCAACCTCAATTTCATAAACTGTTAACAGGCTAGTAGCAATTTCTGAAGGTGTTGTATTTAGTAAGCGTTCGCTAACGTTACCCTGCTGCTTAAAAAAATAGATAAGGGTATTGGTGTCTAAAAGATACATTAAAATGGTTCCCGTTCTATATCTGATGTATCTGTTTTGCGTAGCTCCTCAATATTCGGAAAATCCAGCCATGCTCCGGACAATTCTTTAACCGAATCAGGCCACTGATTTGCAGTTCGCTGTTGAATTAACTCAGTCACCCACTTGCTCACGGAAACGCCCGCAGATTTAGCTTCTTTTTTTAGCCTGATTTCTAACTCATCATCGACATAGATTGTAACTTGTCCCATTGTCCTTCTCCGCAAGAAAACACATATAAGCACAAGTATACTTAAATCTTAATGGTTGTCGCTATTTCCCTAATGAGTAAGCCGCAAAACCAAGTAGGCCTGATAAATTGTGGCTTGGGGTTTCTTTAGCAGTGCAAAGGTGACTCACCTTAAGCCGCTAACTCTGCTCTGGTACAATACAACTTTCTGTTTACTCCAAAAAATCATCAATCATGCAACCAGCGTTTGTTCATTTAAGACTGCACACTGAATTTTCACTGGTCGATGGCATCGTAAAAATTAAGCCGTTGGTTAAGCGCCTGGCTGAACTGAATATGCCTGCGATAGCAGTTACCGAGCATGCCAATTTATTTTCGTTAGTTAAGTTTTATAAGGCGGCGATGGGCCAAGGCATTAAGCCGGTAGCCGGTGCCGACGTACTGATTTTTAACCCGGAAGAGCCTGCTACACCTTATCGATTAACACTATTAGTTAAAAATAAGCTCGGCTATACCACACTGACAGAACTAATTTCGAAAGCCTATCAAGAAGGCCAGCATCAAGGTGTGCCGATGCTTAGGCGGGAGTGGCTTGAAGATAATCATGATGGCTTGATTGCGTTGTCGGGTGCAATGAGCGGCGACATTGGCAGGGCGTTATTAGCCGAAAATACTGAGGCGGCTACACGGCTGGCGCAGTTTTGGAGCGCCATGTTTCCGAAAAGCTTTTATCTGGAAATTCAGCGTGTCGGCAAACCTGAAGAAGAACGTTATATTGCTGCGGCTGTTCAACTGGCAATCGCTGCCGATTTACCGGTGGTTGCCACCAACGATGTGCGCTTTATCGAGCAAAAAGATTTTGCCGCACATGAAGTACGGGTGTGTATTAATCAGAGCCGGGTGCTGGATGACAACCGCCGTCCGAAAGATTACACCGACCAACAGTATCTGCGCAGTACCGAGGAAATGCAGGCGCTGTTTGCTGATATTCCTGAAGCATTAGCAAATACGGTTGAGATTGCCAAGCGTTGCAATATCCAGCTGACTTTAGGCGAGAATTTTTTACCTGATTTCCCTGTGCCGGAAGGCATGACCTTGCCAGAATTTATGACTGAACAGTCATTGCAGGGTTTGGAAGAACGATTGCAGCATCATCCTGCCAGCGGTAAAGGCACGGATGAAGAAAACCGGCGTGTGTATTATGAGCGCTTGGATTTTGAGCTGAAAATGATCACGCAGATGGGTTTCCCCGGTTATTTTATGATCGTTGCCGATTTTATTCAGTGGGCCAAAAACAATCTTATCCCGGTCGGTCCAGGCCGGGGCTCAGGCGCCGGTTCCTTAGTCGCTTATGCGCTGAAAATTACTGACCTTGATCCCATCGAGTATGACTTACTGTTCGAGCGGTTTTTGAACCCGGAACGGGTCTCCATGCCTGACTTTGACGTCGATTTTTGTATGGATAGGCGCGACGAGGTCATCGATTACGTTGCCCGGCATTATGGTCGCGATCATGTCGCGCAGATTATTACTTACGGTTCCATGGCGGCAAAGGCCGTGATTCGTGATGTTGGTCGAGTATTGGGGTTCGGTTACGGTTTTGTTGATCGATTAGCCAAGCTGATTCCGTTTGAAATCGGCATGACTTTAACCAAAGCGTTAAAAGATAGCCCAGAGCTTAAGCAGCTTTATGATACAGAGGAGGAGGTCAAAACCCTGATCGACATGGCGCTGTCGCTGGAAGGTACGTCCCGCAACGCCGGTAAGCATGCCGGTGGTGTGGTGATTTCACCGACCAAATTGACAGATTTTGCGCCGCTGTATTGCGATCAAGATGGTAACAATTTGGTTACTCAGTTTGATAAGGATGACGTGGAAGCGGTCGGGTTGGTTAAGTTCGACTTTCTTGGCTTGCGCACGCTGACCATCATCGATTGGGCGCTGCAAACCATCAATACCAAACAGCAATTGCTGGGCCTGCCGCCGGTAGACATCACTACGATACCTAGAGATGATCCGGCTTCTTACGAGCTATTGAAAAACGCTCAGACCACGGCGGTGTTCCAGTTGGAATCCCGAGGTATGAAAGAGCTGATCAAAAAGCTCAAACCGGATTGTTTTGATGACATTATCGCCTTGGTGGCGTTGTTTCGGCCCGGGCCGCTGGAATCGGGCATGGTCGATGATTACATTAATGTTAAGCACGGCGCTAAAGCGGAATACGCCCATCCTTTACTGGTGCCGATTTTAAAGCCCACTAACGGCGTTATTTTGTATCAGGAACAAGTGATGCAAATCGCCCGGGAGTTGGCGCTATATACCTTAGGTGGCGCCGATATGTTGCGCCGTGCCATGGGTAAGAAAAAGCCGGAAGAGATGGCTAAGGAGCGCGATAAGTTCACCAGCGGCGCCATAGAAAACCAGGTGGACGAAGGTATCGCGACGTATACCTTTGATTTAATGGAAAAATTTGCCGGTTACGGTTTTAATAAATCGCATTCGGCTGCTTACGCCTTGGTGGCGTACCAAACGGCCTGGCTTAAAGCGCATTATCCGGCTGCGTTTATGGCCGCGGTGTTGTCGTCCGATATGGATAACACCGACAAAGTGGTGGTGCTGATTGACGAATGCGCCCAGATGAAGCTCACCATCTCACCGCCCAATATCAACATCTCCAATTTTCGTTTTACTGTTAATGGTGCCGGGCACATTGTTTATGGGCTGGGTGCGCTTAAGGGGGTAGGCCAGGCGGCCATTGAAGATATGCTGGCAGAACGGGCCAACAATGGGCCGTTTTTGGGTTTTTACGATTTATGTAAACGGGTTGATTTACGTAAATTCAATCGGCGTGTGTTGGAAGCGTTGATTCGTGCCGGGGCCTTTGATGAGTTTGATGATAATCGTGCCCGCCATTTGGCTGAGTTGCCCACGGCTTTAAAAGTAGCCGAACAGCACGGCAAGATGGCTAAAACCGGACAGAATGATTTGTTCGGCTTGGGTGGCGACGATACTGAAGATGAAACATCGGATGCGTACTCTTCTGTCGTCGAGCCCTGGACGGAAAATGAGCGGCTAGCGGCTGAGAAGCTGACCTTGGGGCTGTTTTTAACCGGCCATCCGATCACTCAATACGAGCCGGAATTAAGGCAATTTACCAATGGCACCATCGCATCATTATTGGCCGATGTGGAGCGCTCAAATATGCCGAGAGGGCGCAGTAAAATGGAAGCAAGGACGGCCGGATTGGTGATCGATCTGCGTACTCGGCAGACTAAGCAGGGTAAAACCATGGGCTTTGCAATGTTGGATGACCGCACGGGCAGGCTTGAGCTGGCGGTGTTTGGCGACATCTACGAAAAATACCGAGGACTTTTGGCGCGAGATAGTCTGCTGGTGGCGGAAGGTGGTTTGGCTATTGATGATTACACCGGTACGTTGCGTTTAACCGTAGAAAAGCTCTACAGCATGGAGCAGGCAAGAGAAGCGTTTGCCCGAGGCATTCAGTTAAAGTGGAATGTCGCAGCGCAAGGGTTGCAGGCGGGGGTATTCGTTGCCAAATTAAAAGCTGTGTTGCAGCCCTTTAAAGGCGGTGGTTGTTTGATAGGTTTAACTTATACGTCAACACAAGCCAAAGCGGATTTGCAATTGGGTGACGAATGGCGAGTCAATCCGACTGATGAGTTGCTACTCAGATTAAAGGCTTTGGTGGGCGCGGATGGGATGGAAATTAGGTATCGCTAAAAGTAGTTGAGTCATTGTTAACAATGACTCAACTACGGTGCGGATTCAACGCTTGCTGGATGCTTGCGTTGGTTTTACAGGCTTAAGAATCGCTAACAGAGTCAGATCTTGTCGCTTCGACGATGACAGCTGGGCTAGGTTCTGAGACTGGCTTGGGAGCAGGCTGTTCGCGAGGGCTCTCTTGATGGCTGTCAGTGTCCTGTTTTGGTTCAGGGCGGCGCTCAGAACGATGCTCAGGAGCATCTGCGCTTTGATTGGCGTTGTTACTAATGACTTGATCAGGTGCTGAGGGCTGTGCTGCTACTGCGTTATCAGCAGAATGCTCTGGGCTGTCGCTGGTATTGCCTTCGGTTTCCGGTTTTTTGTAATTTGGATTACGTGGTCTTCTGCGATTTGGGCCGCGTCTATTGTTATTTCTGTTGGCTTTACGCGGCTGCTCAGTTGTTTCTACAGCAGTTTCCGGCAATTCAGCAAAAATCAGCGAGTCATCAAATAGCTCTGGTATTACCGGTTCCGGGTTAGCTAGCGGCAAAATGGCTGTTGGTGGAATGTTTGGTTTAACATTTCTTCCGGGGCCACGCGGCGGACGGTTGACAGGAGCCGCTTCTTGATTTTGCTCAGGTTTAGCCTTAGCTTGCTGAGTATTATCGCGATCTCTGTCTCTATTACGATCCCTATCTCGTCCACGATTACGGTTTTGCTCATTTCTGGGCTTGTTATGCCTTTGCTGTTGATTGCCATTAGCAGCAGGCTTTTCTGGTTCAGCAGCGCGCACTGGCTCGTTAATTTCAACGGCGGTAGTTGTGCCGATTAATTTTTGCCAGAAGCGTTTAATCAGGCTGGCAGATTCGTTTTTGTTTTGCACTGGCACCGGAGAGTCGTGCAAAAATTCCTTAATAGCTGGTTTTTCTGAGTTGTGTTTGATCTGTTGAGCAAACTCAGGAATGCTAATTTCTTCAGATTTTATTTGTGAATAACTGGATCTTTTTTCTTCAGCAGTTTCTTTTTCTTTAACACGCTCAATGTCGTAGGCTGGCGTTTCCAGATGCTTACTAGGTAAGACGATGATGTCTACTTTTAAGCGTGACTCAATTTGCTGGATAACGCTACGTTTTTCATTTAACAGGAAGGCAGCGCATTCAATAGGTAAATGCGCGATGACTTTTTCTGTACCCCGCTTCATTGCTTCTTCTTCTAACAGTCGCAATACGGAAAGCGCAACCGATTCCACGTTGCGAATACTGCCTTGGCCTTTACAGCGAGGACAAGTGATTTGAGTGGAGTCACCCAGCGAAGGGCGCATCCGCTGCCTGGACATTTCCAGTAAACCAAAGCGCGATATGCGTCCGGTCTGAATGCGTGCCCGATCAATCTTTAGTGCATCGCGAAGGTGATTTTCGACGTTTTTTTGATTTTTGCTGGACAACATGTCGATAAAATCGATGACAAACAAGCCACCTAAGTCGCGCAGCCTGAGTTGACGGGCAATTTCATCGGCAGCTTCTAAGTTGGTATTGAGTGCTGTTTCTTCAATATCACTGCCTTTAGTGGCGCGAGCGGAGTTTATATCGATGGAGGTGAGTGCTTCGGTATGGTCAATGACGATTGAGCCGCCGGAAGGTAACGATACTTCTCTGCCATAGGCAACTTCGATTTGTGATTCAATCTGATAGCGGTTAAACAAGGGCACGGCATCTCTATAAAGCTTTGCCTTAGGCAAAACATGAGGCATGACTTGTTTTAAAAAGTTTTGTACCAGTTTGAAAGATTCTTCATTGTCGATAAGAATCTCATCAATATTCCCGCGCAAGT
>Ga0208629_100091_pt1 | contig 45288 bp, 37 predicted proteins | sample LakWasMet19_HOW5_2_FD_183865 | JGI IMG/M metagenome (GOLD analysis project Ga0208629, IMG submission 183865) | Freshwater sediment methanotrophic microbial communities from Lake Washington under simulated oxygen tension - Sediment Metagenome... | ecosystem: Environmental > Aquatic > Freshwater >... | reverse complement strand
CCGCGCCCTGTGGAAAATGTTCACCAGCACGGACGCCTCCATGATCGAGGTCAATCCCCTCGCCGAGACGCCAGACGGCCGCATCGTCGTGTGTGACGCGAAGATCAACTTCGACGATAACGCCGCCTTCCGCCAGAGCGACATCTTTGCGAAGCGCGACTTCAGCCAGGAGGACTCGCGCGAGGTGGAGGCCAGCAAGTGGGACCTCAACTACATCGGCCTGGACGGCACCATCGGGTGCATGGTGAACGGGGCGGGCCTCGCCATGGCCACCATGGACATCATCAAGCTGCACGGGGGCGCGCCGGCCAACTTCCTCGACGTGGGCGGCGGAGCCTCCGCGGAGCAGGTGCGTGCTCACTCACAGTCCACGCCGCGGAGGTAGCATGCGCAGCAATCGCCCCCAGGGGTTACAGTGTCGGGCGGCCTCCTGTTTTCGTGGCCCGCGCTTTCCACCTTAATCACCTGCGTTGACGTGGTGTTTGCGGCTGGTTTGCTGGCGAGGGACTCTTCTGCTTATCCGTTGTGTTGCCGATCCTGCTGGCGCCTCTTCCATGCACATTGCAGGTCACGCACGCGTTTGAGATTCTCAACTCGGATCCCAAGGTTCAGGCCATCCTCGTGAACATCTTCGGCGGAATCATGCGCTGCGATGTTATCGCCCAGGGCGTGATCGCCGCTGCCAAGAAGATTGGCCTCCGAAAGCCCGTCGTCCTGCGGTTGCAAGGCACGAACGTGAAGGAGGCCAAAGCTTTCATTGAGGCCAGCGGGTACCGCATCATCATGGTGGATGATCTGGACAAGGCGGCGGAGACTGCGGTCAAGATGGCCGACATCAAGCGCCAAGCCGAGGAGGTCTCGCTCAACGTGTCTTTCGAGCTGCCGTTGTGAGCAGGATTTGGCCACTGGTGTGCGAGCTTGAACGCACGGTGCTGAGAGTCACCGTGGCTTGTGGACTCACGGCCCACACACTGATTCATCAGTGATTCATCCCATTCGTGACATGTTGTTTCGCGCTGACGACGAAGACAGGGCTGTGGCACAGTCAAATTCGTTGAAATCCTCCAGCACATGCGAATCTCGAATTTTGGAAGCGTCCTGTGGCAACATTCGCAAAGTTGTGAAGATTACAAAACGCAGTTTGTGACGGACAGAACAGCAAATTTCGTGTGTCTTTTTTGGCTCTCCCGGGGAGGGCAACAAGCAGGTGCATTGCCCAGCGGCCCGCGGTGACCAGCTTCTCTCCGCTGCCCTCCTGTGCTGATCCTCTCGGGTCGATCAACCCCGTGATCGAGCAACCGTTCGCCAGCAAGGACACTTTTCCGAGAACCTATTTCCGCTCGTTCGGCAAAATGGGCATGTTTTTCACCAAGCTGTTTGACAGGCTGACTTCGAAGAAGGAAAGCCGTATCCTCATGGTGCGCCGGCCGGCGATCTCATCGAGCGGCTTGTGAAAGAGGGCGTGCGGTTCACTCTTCCAGCCTTTGATCCCTTCGCGCGTCCACGACGCAGGTGGGCCTTGATGCCGCGGGCAAGACCACGATTCTGTACAAGCTGAAGCTTGGCGAGGTTGTCACCACTATTCCCACCATCGGCTTCAACGTCGAGACGGTGGAGTACAAGAACATTAGCTTCACGGTTCGTTGACTTGCCGAAGCAGAATCGTCAGCCGTCTCTCGGGGGCCCTCCCTTCATCCTTTTCCGGTTTCGTACTTCGCGTCGGCGTCTTGCAGGTGTGGGATGTGGGAGGACAGGACAAGATCCGTCCGCTGTGGCGCCACTACTACCAGAACACGCAGGGCATCATCTTCGTGGTCGACAGCAACGATCGCGACCGTATCCCGGAAGGTATGTCGTGCGGTCACCTCGACATGGCCTGCGCTGCTGCTGGTTTTCCGCCATCACCGTACTGCATTGACGCGGTGTGCTTTCGTCTCCGTTGCAGCCAAGGCCGAGCTGGACCGCATGCTGAGCGAGGAGGAATTGCGCGATGCCGTGCTGCTGGTATTTGCCAACAAGCAGGATCTGCCAAAGGCGATGCCTGTGGCGAAGCTGACGGAGGAGCTGGGCTTGAGCGGGCTGCGGGCCCGTACTTGGCACATTCAGGGCTGCTGTGCCACGACCGGCGATGGCTTGTACGAGGGTTTGGACTGGCTGTCGGCCACCATCTCCAAGCTGGGCAAGTAAGGCGGTGCTGCATTTTCACGCAGGTTCTGAGCAAACGCAGCCACTTCGCAAGCGACATCCCACAGGGCGGCAGCGGGGTGTGGAGCGCGGCTTTCGATTTGGACGCCTGTCGTGCAAGCGCTCACGGATGCCCGATCCGCAGCTCTGATTTCTCCATCGTTTGGAATCAGTCAGGCAAGCACGGTGTTTTGAAGGCCTTTGAGGCTCCAGTTTTCGTGGTTCCAGCATCTGTTGAGGCCATGCGGCGCTCACTATCAGATCGGCGCGGCGTTTCGGCCACAAAAATCAAGTGCGAGGTACAGAGCCGCGGCATGTGTCATGTTTTCGAATCGCCCCGTCGTAAAAGCAATGAAACGATTGCCTGTTAAAGCTTTATAGCTTACGAGATCAAGGCACGTGGCATCACTCACAGCTGCCAACGCAAGCCGCTCGAAAGCGGACTCGGTTTGAGTGCAGGAGCGATTTCGTGCGCGCGGGGCTAGTACACCAGCCCACAAGAGCGCTTGGAGTTGATTAGCGGCGAAACGCTTGGAGTGGCCGGGAACTTGTGTATGCGTGCACGTTGTCGAAGTTTATTTATTCTGCTGCTCCTTCAAAGAAGCCCGGGACAAGATGACAAGCAGCCTTGCATTTTTAGAGATTGTGAGAACATGCGAGCTCGCAAGCGCAAGGCTAAAAGTCAATCTGATGTCTTTGCCCTGCGCGCCGACGGGTCCTCCCCCGACTGCCACTGCGGCATTGCTCTATCACTACGCTCAGTCGACTTCCGATAGTAGATAGCTCGTGGGAGTCTTGACTCGTGCGCATGATTTTGACCATATGATTCTTGAGCGAACTCCCACGACAAGACGCGACTTCGACGCTTCAATAAGACCAGGTCATGATTTGCCGTGATTGTGTGGAAGAAGTGAGCGGGCACAACTTTTTAATTTTCAACGAACAGTTGCATTCCAAAGACATTCGATCGATAAATCTTGGAGTTTCTGAAACTGTCGCGCGGTCTATGGTCTACAACAAAGTGCAGGACGGGAACGACGATCAGAAAGAAAAATACCAAGATTCAGCTTCAGCTCACCGGTTGCCCGCTGGCAGCAAGGCAAACATTGATGCTGTGTGTGATTGTCAGCACGAGGGCTGGGCGGAAACAAGAACTGCTTTTTCAGTGTGCCGACAGTTACATTCTTCCAATACGATACAAAACAAGAAATTCAAATGTTTGCACCACCGAAATGGCGGGTAAACATGCTGCTCTGAGCGCACTGCGCGGCTGTCGCAGAAAAGGGTATCGCGGCGCTGGCCACGTCTCCCCCTGCCGCTCGGTCGTAAGCTCGTTGGCGAGGCTGCGCTCCCAAGCGCGCCCGATGTGTGTAGCTCATACTCCGCTGACTGTGTATGTTGCGTGACAAATCTTCTTGGCTCCCGCAAGGGGCCCCGGCACACCAGCAGACACGCGCATTGGGGAGCGCAGCGTCACCGGCGAGCTTTCGCTGCACCGAGTGGGGCTCGGCCCTTGCAGGCGCACAAAGCAGGAAGATGGCGCTCGAGTTGACAGTTCGGAAGGTTAGACAAATTTACATAGATTTCCAGATGCGTTCATGCAGGTCACGCAAACGTCTGCCCCCAAAAAAAAGACTGTGCAGCATTTCGCTGCGTTTTCGTTGCCACTTGCAAATCGGATTCCTGGAGGTAAGATATGATGCCCGTCATCAACGGAACTGCATCTCACGTTTCAACAAGTCAAACGCCATAGTCAGTTTCCTGTTGCCGCTAAGCAGGCGACACTCGCGGCAGCTTCGGTCTACTTGCACAGACCGTGCTGCAGCGGCTGAGCGCCGCAATCTTGAGAGCGATTCCATCGGGCAGAACGCGGCGAAAGTGCTACCTGTCTTGTGCAAAGCATTCGAATAGAGGTGCATAGTCGCCCGGCTGCAGCGGGCAACGTCGAGAATGAGCTTGTGATTTCAAGCTTGAACGTCATCGCAGTGGGCCTTCTTGGGTATGAAATCGAGGTGTTCTTCACTGTTTTTGATTCATGCACTGAGGACGAAACGTCGGGTACAGCTACCAAGATAATGTTTTGGGGTCTGTTGCGCGTGTTGGAAAATGTGATACATCAAAGGGCAAACTCTGTCGAGCCCTGTTAAAGAGTCGCCGAGATGCTGAAGCTCTGCGTTGGATCATCCACTTGCGAGCCCAAGAGAGAGCGACCCTTTGTTTTACTCACACGTTTCCATGTCGATGCTTGCACGAACCACCTAACGGCATTGGCCAGCTTTCGCCTGGAGTAGAAGATAAAATTGCCAGGCTGGTGAAATGAGGCGCACGCTGTGTCCGCCACGCGATTCCACGACGCACAAATCGAACGAACAATTATTGCAGCACCAGAAGCTTCAAGTTTCCGCCTCGCGCCGATGAACCCTCGCCATCGCAAACCCCAGCGCTGCCCCGCAGCCATGCTGCCAGCCCCATCACCTCACTTGCGGTAGCGATGCCGCTTGAAGTTGAAGTGCAGCTGCAGGATGCCGCGGTCAAACACGCAGCGGAAGCCGTGCTTGCGGGCGTACTCCCACTCTTTGTTCACAATTTTGAACGCCACGTCCTCATATGGAGGCCCCGCATGAAAGCGGATGATGCAGTATTCGTCGCTATCGGCAGGCTCCAGGAAAAACTTTGGCGTGCGGGTGCGGTCCAGCAAGTCCGGGTAGAAGATGTTGAACTTGTAGCCCTGCACCGTCTTGGGCGGGGGATTGTCGTGGTCGTAGTGCGTCTGATTGTACTTGTTCCAATCATATCCCGTCTTCACCCGGTTGAAGTAGCGGGGCTTTCGCGGCCGGTACTTGTCCTCCAGCAGCGCAGCCGTAGCAGCATCCATACCACCAGCGCCGCTGCCCCGGGTCCTGTGGGACGCAGCGCCAGAGCCGGCAGCAGGAGTGCTGCTGCGCATCGCGGAGCATCCTTCCCGAGCGGCCGCGACTGCAGCTTCCTTGGCTGCAGCCGCAGCTGCGCCAGGCAAGCTAACCTCGGCTGTTGCGCCGAATTCAGCTTCTGCAGCGCCTGTGGGGAGCGCCCTACCATCGTCTCCCACAACCAAAGCTTCCTCGTGGTCTCCTCCGCCGCCCCCGGCGCCGGCGGCTGCAGCAGCAGTATCCTCCGCTGCGGCGGCGGGGTGCCTTTCCCGGTCTCGCCAGAACAAGCTGCCAGCACCAGGAGGCGGCAGAAGGCCCCGATGCCGCAGTGATCTGATGCGAGCGTCAATGGCGGATTGCCGCGTCGAGAGTGCCGCAGCGACTTCTTCGGAGGCAGCGCCGGCATGGCGGCCCGCAGCCTTTCCGTCACCAGCTCCCGCTGCGCTTTCCCACTCGCCAGTGTCAGCGTCGGCATCCGTGACGGCGGGCGCAGCTGCAGGCGTCGTCTTGCGCAGCTCGTCGAGCTGCTGCAGGCGGTGCAGCAGCAGCTCCTCGTGCAGACGCTGCAGCGCCGCCCGAGCCTTGGCCACCTGCAGCTGCCGCAACACCTTCTCCCAATACTCCACGTCGATCACCGGAGACGCAAACCCGCCTGCAGCAGCCATGCCGCCTGGCATGTCTCCGCCCGCTCCACGAGCGCTTGCAAAGCCTCCAGAGTGCACCTGCTGGCCGCGGGCGATGTTTCCCCGGACCGCCGCCTCCATGTCTCGCAACTGCGCCTCGCTCTGCCCGCGGAACATGGCGTCGACCTCCTCCTCCACAAGGCGCAGCGAGCTGAGGCTTTGCCCCGCAGCAAGGCCGGACTCTCGGGACTGCGCCCGTGACAGCTCAGCCGCGCATACAGCCGTGAGAGCAGAAAGGTATGCACCGCCCCGGCTGTCCGTCGCTGCGCCCGCCTGCTGTTGCAGCTGCACGAATAGCTGCAGATCGGCCTCAAGGTCTTGTAGCTCCACGATCTCCAAAGATGCAAACACTCTGCTCGGCGGCGCCAACTCCACCTCGCCAAGCAACGCCGCATTCGCTCCCTCCAGATCTCCCGCAGACACGCCATGCGTGCCCGTTCCTTCCTCACTCAGCTGCTGTACCGCCTCCACCAGCAGCAAGTTTTTCAGCAACACGTCAACCGGCTTCTCCCGGCCCTCGCGTATCCGCACGAAACAGCGTGCGCGCGCCTGCCGGAGCTGAAACTCTTCCTCCTTCCGCTCCCAGTCCGCATACTCGGAGGCATCACGCAGGCGAGCCTCCTCTGCTCGCAGCCGCTCCATCTCCTCCGCTTCGCGCTCCCTCTGCAGCCGGCGCTCCTTGGCGCGCTCAATCTCCGTCATCAGCGCCTCCCGCTCAAGGATCTGCTCGGTTTTTGTCGGCGCTCGAGCTCGGGCCCCGCTGGTGATCTCCTTGTCGATTTTCTTTTTCCACACGAAAGTATCTGTGAGGTTGGTATCACCAAAAGGATTTTCCTCAGCGGTGTAGCCAAACATCTCGGCGATACGCGCGCTGCTTTTCGCGACGGCGGCCTTTGCCTCCTTCTTTGACAGGCCGGGTGCCGCAGAGGCTGCCACCGCCAAAGGCGGCGGTGCAGGTTGGGCTTCTGTTGCTAAGGCACGATGCGGTCTGTCATGGCGGCTCGACGAGTGCTTTCGCCTGCGTTCGCCGTCGCTGCTGGGGCTTGCCGAGCGTCGACTTGAGCGTCGGTGGCCGTGTCTCTCACGACTACGACTGCGCTCGCGCTGGTGCCGTCTGCGGCGCTCAGACGATGTCTCAGAAGGTGAGCGATGGCGGCGACGCACGCGGTGCCCACTCTCGTCATCGCGCGCCCGACGGCTTTCGTCGGGGCTCCGTTCACGGCGTCGCTCTCCGCGACTCGACATTTCAACGACCGACGCAGTTGTTGGGGGTCCACAGCAGTGAGTCGGAGCCAGTTGAATCGCTGCATGAATGGTGATCTGCCGCCCAGCTCGAGAATACATGGACACTGCACAAATCTGTCGATCGTTGCGCATAATTGCGCAAACGGTTCACAGATTTCAACGCTCTCCTCGACTGCCAATGGCATGGTGATGACCACTTAGCTTTTCCAGTCACCAAGATAGTACGGAATGGGAATCCGAATGCCTCCTTGCGCCGGGATAGCAATTTTGCCCTTCGAGAGCCGACTCGCGTCGGGCCTCAGGCTGAGCCGGCGGCTTCAACGTGCCGCAAGATTCTTGCGAATTCTCCCCAGTCTCGCCCAATCGATTCCGCGCCGTTGTAGATGGGGGCGTATCACCCAATTCGTCACAGCTTTAAGTTTCATCGCCAGCGGTTGACGAGTCGGCCCGTTCCAGCGCGGCTTTCCAGCCTGAGGTCCCGGAATCTCCGATACCCACAGCTTTGAGCTTTTCAGCTTTCTGCAATATGTTATCGTGTATCAGGTGTTGCTGACGCGAGAGCATTCGCAGACGATCGTCAAAGTCGGTGTGGCCAGGTATGGTCTTCAAGTTGCCGCCGGGCGGCGCTCTTGCGGCGGCCCGCCCCGATGGCGACTGACTTCATGATCGCGGAATCACACCTCGTGTGTGGCGCAGCTCGAGCGCCAGGGGATGCGTACAAGACGACCAGCGCTGAGCAGTGCCGGTAGGCTGGAGCGCCATTCAAGTGCGAGTCGCACCCTGCCCGTGGGTTCTCGTCATGGCTGCAGCGGACATGGGATGATCGATGCCGTGAACCCGCCAACAGACCCAAGGTATCTGTCTCCTGTGTTGCAACCAGTCTGCAACGTGTGTGGCATGTGCGCAGGTGACGATGGTCTGATAAAGAACTGCTGCCTGAAAGCACACCTTCGCGATACACACACGAGCATGCAACTCCCGCCACTCACCTTGGCCCGCGGTGTTGTCGCTTACTGTAGTGGCATCCTGGCTGCCGCGGATCGATTCGGATGTCGCAGTGGTGGACGGCGAACACAGCGTGAGACATCTGTCAACGCATTACACACGGCACAAGTTCGCGGTCGATGGCACACCAAAACCATCGCGTCCAATAGGACTGTCTGCTTGACGTTATCGCAGCTGCGGCAGCGCGCCGTTCGTTCCACGTTGCAGACTTCCGCCGAGCGGAGGTGTATGCGCAGCCGACGGAAGGCCGAGAGCAAGTAAGATACGAGAACGTTGCTCACATCAGACCAAATGGTCGCCCGATCACCCGATGTCGCACTCGGCGGGGTCACAATGTGGTCGGCCTCAGCAGCAGTGCAGCTCCTCGAGTGTAAACGGCAAGCTGACGTTATGGTGTGACAGCGCCCACTGGTGGATGGCTAGCACGCCCCGCCGAACTTCTGCGTTGAGATTCGACAGGCGCAGGCTCTGGTCCTGCTGCTTGTACCGCTGTGCAAATAGAGTGTGATGCACGCGTATGTCCTGCCGCTCAGACATGAGCCCCAGCACGCCGTAAACGTGCGTGATCCAGTCGTCGCTGCTCCAGTCGGGCAGAGAGCGTGGGTAATGATGCTCAAAAATGGCTGCGTGGGTGCGATGTGTAAAGTCGTGCGTCAGGATATCTGTGTTGCCCGTGCTGCACGCTGGGCCTACAACGCCAAGGTTGCGGACTGGACGATTGTGTCGCAACTCCCAGACCATCCTGTCAACCCAGTTGAGCTCCTGCGGAAAGGCAGTGTCGTCGTTGGTGCGCAGTACATAGTCAGCACCCTCACTAAACGCAGCAATGGCAGCATCACTGTGGGCCCAAGCTGGCTTCCCAGAGTAATTGCAATGAACCCAGTGCATGGAAACCAGCAGACTGGAGGGATCAAGTGTTCGGCCGACGTCATTCCCCGGCGGATGCCAGCGCTGTGCATTCTCGTCGCGGATCCTTTGGTTCGCTACTCTTTGTATCTCCGCCCGCCAGCTTGCGCTGCTGAACACGGGGTCGTTGAAGTCGAAGCCCAAGTAGAAGCGGTAAATGTGGTTCGGCTGCGCAGTCCTTAAAAAGGACGGCAACAGCGTCTGGAAGATGGGTAGGGCTTCCACCCCCACAGTGGACACGTCAACCTTGCCGCTATGCACACCGAGCGCGAGACCGATAACTATCCTGTTTGCAAGGATGCCGCCAGCGGCTTGGTTGCGTTGCAGGTAGGACCAGTCATCTGAACTTGGGGGGTTAAGGCTCGTCACATTGTTGCGGGAAATTGGAATACGGTCAAGTGGACGCGGCAACTCCGGCGACCACGTGTAGATCAGCGGCGGCCAAACGTCCCGCGCAAAGCTCTGGAATCTCGTCTCCGGCGAGCGCCCACCCCACGTGACATGCAAGATGTACGGAGTTTTGCCGAGTGGCTGCACAAATGGCAGGCGCCTCCTTCCCAGCAACGTCCAGTGGTAATTTATCCACAGCAAGCACAGCAGCACCGTGGCGCTGACCACAAACAATTTGTGCTTTGAGATGTGACGGCCCGTGATGTAGCCCATCATAGCGTGTGGTTGTCTCGCACACAATGTATCTCACGCAGCACGAAGTGAGGATGCTGGGCCGTCGAATGGCTACTGATCAAACACGACGCCGCAACGGCGCTTAAACGGCACAAAAACTATCGCGACTGACAGAAAGCGCTTTCTGTTCGTTGAAGCTGAACTACCACACATGCAGGTCCGATCCGACTCAAGTCAACTCGCGACCAAGGTCGAGCGAGCTTTTGGGAACTTGGTCTGGCGCTACAGTCATAACAAGCCCGAGCAAATGGGTTTGCTCTCGCTACTTCGCAAGTTGAAACGGAGTGAGAAGGAAGCGCGGATCCTTGTGCTTGGACTGGACAATGCTGGCAAGACGACGATCTTAAAGAAGCTCTCGGATGAAGACATTACCCAGTGCGTTGGGCAAGCTGTCGAACGAGGCACCGCATCACCATACCAGCGCAACGACCTCGCACCTGCTGCTTCTCATGGACGTGCAGCATCATGCCAACACAAGGGTTCAACATCAAGAGCGTAGTCAAAGACGGCTTCAAGCTGAATGTTTGGGATGTTGGAGGTCAGCGAGAGATTCGGCCATATTGGCGGAACTACTTTGACAACACCGACGCCCTCGTATACGTCATCGATAGCGCCGATCCTGAGCGATTGGAAGAAGTTAACGTGGAGCTCAGCCGCCTCATCACCGAAGAAGACAAGCTTGCAGGTGTGTGTGTGTGTGTGGGTGTGGGTGTTGCTGGTGTATGGAATCCCTGCCGCGATTCTTGGCCCTTCTCCGATGACCTTCGAGCTCCCTGATCGTCTCACTTGCGCAGGAGTGCCACTCCTGGTGTTTGCGAACAAGCAAGACCTGTTGTCAGCACTGTCAGCCGCGGACATTTCATTGGGCTTGAATTTGCATGCGATCAAGGATCGGGCCTGGCAGGTGCAGGCATGCAGCGCGAAGGCTGGGGAAGGCCTCGCTGAGGGGCTGGAATGGCTGATCAAGGTGGTGGGCGATAAGGCAGCGGCAGCAGGAGGGAAGGCGGGCTCTGCTGCGGGCGCTGGTGCTGGTGCCGGTGCCCCTGCCGGCGGGGGAAGTGGATCCGCGGCAGCGCCCCCGTCCTAGGCGACACGTCTGGAGTGGGGACGCGCGTGGATCATGCTGGCGGAGTTGCAGGCGGACGAGCGTTCGATTGTTGTCGGCCCTATGGCCCGTCTGCAGGCGGTTGAGCGCGTTGTGAAGCCCGTCTGCGACGAGTTGGCCGACAGCCGGACCATGGCCGCGTTTGCTGTGCATCCGATGTGTTGGGCTTTATGAGAGCGGAGCAATGGCGGCGAGTTGAAAAGTACTTCTCCAGACCACGCGGTGGTCTGTATCCGCCAAAGTGAGTTGTTTGGAGGCCCGGGGGTTCGCACTGCTGGTGCGCAGTCTGCCCTTCATCGTGATTCGCGCTTCTGAGTCGGCAGCGTGACCGTAGACGTCAGCAGCACGAGTGCTACCGGGAGCAAGGGGTGCCACCAAAACTATGGCATACGCTTGTCAGCCGAGGAGTGACTCGCGGTCGTTCAGTTACGTGACAGTTTCGAGCAATCGAGTGCCACCAGTGGGCCAGTTGTCAGACTTCAAGACACACTGTGGCACACAGCGATCAGAACACCCTCGTAGCGTTGGCAGGACATTCGGCTACGCCCCCGAGGGCACCTGGAGAAGAAGGAGTGGCCGCATATCGGGCACGCACCGCAGGATGTCCGGCGTGTGCGCATCCGCCCTGCGCGACGCCTGGAGCTCCAGTGCATCCGATAGCAGACAGTCGATGCCGCAATCAAGCGCGGCCGGCGCTGTCTGCGGCAGCGAATCGCGTGAGGCGAGCGCTGCAGCGTACTCACGCAACAGCGATTCAGTGCTTTTCACATCCGCCACGATGGCAGCGTGACCCCGCACGCTCGGCGCAGCCCAGCAAGAAAGCCGGCGAAGTGGTGTGACGGCATCGACTACGGGCATCACCCCTCGAACCTCGGCATTCATCTGCTCCGGGCTTGCCGTATCGCACGGGGAGCACTGCCATGGCGGGACCACACCTGCCGTAGCTGTGGCACCTGCGGGCGGCGGCTGTGGCACACAGGCTGCGCGCGGGCGAGCGGCCCGACGACGGCACGTCACCACGATGGTGGACGCCTCCCGGGTGTCCACTTGCTCCTGCAAGAAGGCCAAGTTCGCCTGCCACGTGAGGACGGAGGGAGAGTCCAACAGCAGCACCGTCGGCTCCGTCACATGCTCGAGCGCAAGCTGCAGCGCCTCGAGCGGGCAGGGGGAAGCCGGCCCTCGGCTCCGTCGCAAGCTGCTCTGCAGCCGCTGCCACGCCGAACGAACGCGGCCCCGGATGCTCCTGTCCACAGCACTGTCGTTTCTCGAATATGGAATGTACAGCGCCGGAGCCCCGCTTGCCCCGTTCGCTGCATGCACAGCTGCGGGATCGTGTGGCGCCGACTCGTCGCCCGCGGCCGACGTATCGACCACCACCACCTGCGCGTGCGGAGAGTGCCACTGGTGCACAGACGCCAGCAACGCCCGGACCCAGTCGCGCCGCTGCTCTGGACTGCCGCTCAGCGACGTGCAGACCGCAACAGCTGCGCGGCTAGGTGCGTCGTCGTGAGCCATGCCTGCGGACCGCTCGACAGCCGGCTTCTCATGCGTGGCCGTGAGCATTTGCATGGAGTCCAACGAGTGATCGAGGTATAAGCGGTCCGTACTCGAGGTTTGACCAAACCATTTGCGCGCACCAAGGTTGTGAATCCGCGGAGGGAAAGCCGCTGCCCAATTCACGCCCCGGAGCCCCCAGGCGCGATCGGCAGGCGGCTCTGGGTATATGTAGTTGCCGCTGAGTGACACGGCAGGCGGTGCCAGCAGAAACGCCTTGTTGAGATAACTCTCATCATCGTGCGCTGCCGTCCGTCCCAGTGCCGCAATGTCCCACTCTGCTAACCAGCTCGTCTGCTGCAGCAACCCAACAAACCCCTCGTAGCTCCCGCCGAACAAGCCACCTGCATAGTAGCACGCTCCTTCTGCTGGGGGAATGAACGAGGAGGATGCCGGATCCCGCTCGAACGGCGCCGCCTCGTACGCCTGACCAAAGAAAAACGCTTGCAGCGCACCCACCGTCTCACCGAGCGTCTCCATCCCGACTGGCCGCACAAACACGGCATCCGCATCCAGGACCATCAGAAAGTCCATGCCAGCGAAGGCTGCGCGGTGCTTGAGATAGAGCTGGTGGCGGAACATTGAGTCGTACGGCCATCCAAGGCGCGGCTGCGACAACAAATGCACGCGGCCCAACGGCTCCAGAGGCAGCGAAGGCCGATCGCTCAGAATAAAATAGTGCACCTCCGCGCCGCGGAAGAAGTACGTCTCAGCGCTCGCAACCAGACCGTCAACCCAGGAAAGGTAGCTCCCTGTCGCCGATACGAGCAACCCAACGCGCAACGGGGAGTTTACTGCGAGGGGCCGCTTCAGAAGCGTCAGCGCGCCGGTGCGGGTGCAGCGCGTGAAATTCGCATGCAGCTGCGCGTCCGCGTTGATAGCCTCAGAAGTCAAAGACGGTACTTCGGGGCCGATGAAGTCATTCCAGTTAATGGGGTCAGGCGTCCGCAGGTCCGCAGGGGGGGCAGCCAGCTCAGCGACAGTGAAGCACGGCGACGAGATAGGGATGACGACAGGGGCGAAATCGTCAAGCAGCCCGCTGCCGTGTTGCAGCACGACCGTAACAGCGTCGTTGCAGTAGCCACCAACGTGACGGTACTCCAGGGACGACAGCTCATCACTGAGCCAGTGCGGCGCGCGCAGCTGGATGGAGAGTTGCCTGGCCGGGGAGTGGCCCCACGTCCGGACAACGCCGTGAGCAGCAGACACAACGAGGGTCAGCGAGTGCGTCTCGGCAAGAGCTGCGGGGATAACGACGACGCAAAGTCGCGCAGAAGGCCAGAACCACGGCGATGACAGCCGCCCGTACTCGATGACGGCGCTCAAAGGCACGCATAACGCGCCTTCTGACACAGCGCACCGGCACAGCGGAGCGCGCTGCGCGGGCCAGGACACCTTCAGAAGACGGGCAAACACGCTCACAGGGTCCACACGAAACGAACCAAATGTGTGCGCGTATAGGTGAGCGCTATAGCTGTGTGTGAGGAGCGAGACGGCTTCAGATTCGGCATCTACACTGCTGCTTAAGCGCGACGGAACGTCAGCGCCCGAGATCGGATACAGAAGACCCTCCTCCAGCAACGCAATGCCGCCGCGGTTAGCCTCGCTGGCTGTCAGGTATACGGTAGTCACAAATTGGGGACCGATGGCAGTGCGCACATCAGGAGTGTACTCAAGACTGTCAATCTTGGAGAGCAAATGCGCAAGAAATGGGTGCTTCGCCGGGAAGGACATTACCCCGTTGGCGAGATACCAGCGCCCGTCTAGACACCATGTGCATACTGTCTCAAATCTGAGGAAGTCGATCTTGCCGATGAAAGCCTCTGGGAGATCCGCGACATTACGCAACCACAAGGCGTCCGTGTCGACGTACAACCCGCCGTACCGATACAGCGCTGCCAGGCGAACGAAGTCTGCAAGATGTGTGCCTCGGTGGGGGCTATCTGATGCAAGGACGGCATGAAGCCACGTCGATGCCACCACGTCGCGCAGCAAAGCATCGAGCTCGAAGGGTGCAACGGCGACGTCGTAGCCCTCTGCAGCCAAGCCGTAAAACTGGTCGCGCGGCAACGAATTGCTGAGCACGCGAACTCTCGCGGCAGGTATGGTTGCCACCAAGCTGCTCACCACACGGTCTTGAACCGCACCCCAGGTATCCCGATGCGATGTCCACACGAGGAATATGTTCAGGAAGGACTGCTTCCGTGAGTGCCAAGGTTCAAGTCGTAGCTCCTGGTCGTACACGGCAGCTGCGTCACTTGGCGGCAAAGACGGCGGTAGTACCAGATTGGCAAACCGGGCAGGGAATGGCAAGTCGCGCGGTTGCAGTGGCGACAAGCTATGCGCTGAATGGGCGCGAACCGCCAGAGCCGCTCGGGGCGGTTTGGATTGAGTTAGGGGAGTCTGTGGGCGAAAATCAAGCCGGTTGACTAAAAGCGTGAGCAAAACGATTGTCAAAACACAGCCCCAGAGCAGGTTCCGAAGCGCACCGTGATACGGCCGCAGACAAAGGCGAGCCTCCAGCCACCCGTGGCGGCATGCGCGCGTCTCAGGGCGACGGAGGCAAGCCATCCTGCACCCATGAGGTTAATAGCGCCGCATTAGCAGTGAAGAAAGTTGTGTCGCTTTCGGTCAGTCCTCCCGTGCAATGGCGTGCGCCGCATTACTTGGGAATGTCTGATTGTCTGCAGACTCTTGGAGCCAATCTCCCCCACGACAAAACCGTGGGGTCCTGGCTCGTTTCAAGTATTTTGATTTATTTTCTCAAAACGAGATGGCTCGCACGTCTCAGCTCAATAGATGCAAAATCGCAGCTCGTGCAGAGATTTGGAGTGTACACAGAACTTGCGTTGCCAGCTTTGAGGTGCTGGCGAGTCGCCAGCTCGCCACGACACGCCCCGCCTCGAAATCAAGTTGCCACTGGCATTGCCGATGGGCCAGCGGCAGCGGTGGTTGTCTTCATGCTTGTTGTCAGCAGATCGGGCGGGTTTGCACTGCTGCTTGTCACGCGCCATTCAGTCATAACGCGACTGGTCCGGCACCTGGACCATCTTGATGCTAATCTACACGGAGCTATCGTGCTCTACTGACGTTTTTACGCCCCCCAGACCCTAACGTGTTCGGCACGCTCAGCGCAGACCGAGTGTGACAGGCTGAACTCGGCCTGCGGCTCAGTTGCGACTGCCGGTGATGCGGGTCACACGAGACGTGGACACTCTACCGGACTGGCCTGCGCGTCACAGCCTCTGGACAGGCTGAGGTTGCCGCTTGCAAATTCGCCACGAGTCCTACCGGTTCCACATGAGTCCGAGTGTGAAGCCGAACTTCGACTCTGGACACGCTGCCTGCGCCGTCAGCAGCAGGATGCACGGTGCGCTCGACCGCCACGGCGCGGGCTGTCGCGGCCGCGGCTACGCCGCATCTCAGCGCAGATGCGGCATCCACCTTCCAGCTTGTTCACGCGTGGCTGCGACCGCAGTACTGGATGCCGGCTCCAAGATGCGGCCCCGCGCGGGCGCGCTGTGCTTCGTGGTGTCGTTGCACGGCATCCTCTGCTGGTGCACTCACGCTCTCTCGCCGAACCTCTCTCGTTCACGTTGCAGCCGCCGCTTCCACCTGCGGGCGTGGCATTTCGGCGGTATACCAAGGCCGGGGCTGGCGGCGCGGCTCGTGTAGGCGGAAACCCTGGGAAGCAGGGTGTCGTTGATTCGACGAGCTGTGGCTTCGTCTCCATCCGCCGAGTAGGCCCCGCGTCCGAGGATAAGCCTGGAACCATCACCGGTGGCCTCAGGGCTCGGACATCGGCCCGATGCGTTTTAGTTTGCGGTCGCGGCGTGTCAGCCACTCCCTGGTCATTTGGGTGGTGTCTGAGAGGCTGACTGTAAGCCGGCCGCCCGCAGGCAGGCCCCCGCAGGCGTCAGTCCCTGCCCTGGCTACCTGCCTGTGGACATCGGAACTGTGCTTGGCGGGCTGGCGGGTTACCACCGCCTTATTTTCGGCGATGTTCTCGCCCGCAGGTCTTCGAGCGGGCGCACTTGGTCGTCAAGCTGACGCTAGGTGCCACCAAGACTGCCAGCCTGCAGGAGCACGCTGGAGCGGCGAAGCATCTGGGAGATGGCCGCGAGCACGCGAGCCTCGACTGCAGACGCTGCCACGTCTTCTCTCTTTTGTGCCGCGCCCCGTGGAGTGCCCATATCGGGGTTGGTGGCGAAAATGATCAAGCAATCACACCAATCACCCTTGAGCAACAGGTCAGGAGGGCAAGGCAACCCCGCGCTCCTTCCTGATGGTCACCACGCGCAGGGATTGGGCCATCGCATCGAGCGCTTTATCAGGACTGGCGAGGCACGCTTCTCATATTCCACGGTGTTACGAGCGCCATGAACTTCATGGTCGTGGACGTTGCTGTAGGCAGCGCCGCACCAGCTCAGAGGGAGGATACCGGCATCGTGGTCTGTGCAGCACAGCACGCGACTGGCGACGGAGGCTTGGACCCTTCTTGCCCAACTTTGCTCTATGCCATGCTCTGGGTACCGCTGTGCTTGGAGGAGTATACACGACGGTGGGCACAATTGTATGATAGGTCGTTGAGACACAATACCAATTTAAAGCGAGCGCTTGCAGTGTAACGGGCAAATAGCGACAGCCGACCGTCAAGTGGCTGATTGGTGCATGGCTTCGCGAGATCTCTGCAGCGAGCGGAACTTCGGCCAATCGAAGCTTATTTCCAAAACCTCAACTATGCATCATGTGAACGGGTCCGCGGCTCCACTTCTGTCATGGCGGCCACCGTCACTTCTAAAGGCGCCTTCGCGTCCAGTTCCATTTCATGAGCTCCAAATCACGCCAACTCACCATTTTCTTTGATGTCTGTGACGGCGCCGTTGAGGTCCAGACAATGAGAAAGACTTCCGGGGCTGAGTCGTGCTGGTAAATCAATTAGATTTCCAGCTTGCGGCGTAAGCTTCGACCTCTTTAGCTCGATAGTGCAAACCGCCGGCGCGCTGCAGTGATATAGGTAGCTATGCCGGCGCTGGCTGCGCATTTCAGAGTGTAGATTCGGGCGTGGGGCATCGGCTATTGCACTGCAGCCGCGCATCGATATCCGATCAGCCATGATGGCATTGAAGCCCAATCACTCTCGTGGTCCTCAAATAAGCTGCGAATGCGAATTGTGAGGCATGACTTAGAAGCAATCATCCACCCTTCGTATGATGCCGCATTGTGCGGATGAGCAGGTTCAACCCGTCAAAGTTGTCACACTCGCCCTTCTACAAGGCGACCTCTGCCCTCGCAGCTTTCGGTGTCGTTGCCCGGCCAGAAGCAATGAGTACCACCGCTACGAGCCAGCGCAGAGCAATGAGAGCAATCACGCCACACGACGCCATGGCCACGTGTTTGTCTTGCCACAGCCGGACGAACCAGAAGCCGTGATGGATCATCCACGGGACCTTCTCCCACCACCCGGTGCGGCAGTTGGCATGCACGAGCAGTAATGGCGTTTCCCGTCTTTCAGCCTCCGGCAACCGGCAGCCGTTCGGCACTTGCATCGGATCAAAAAACGCCACGCGCATCCGCGCCGGACCAAAGCCCTCAGCGCTGTTGATGGCGGTCGGGACCTCTGAAGCAGTAAACGGCAGCGCTGCGACCTTCGCAGCTGCCGAGTCCTCTGATCGCTCTCGGCGTTGCAGCCACTCCCGCAGCGAGGCCGCACCTGACGTGTGTTCAGGAAGCCAGGGCTTTAACACCTCGTTGAAGGTCTCTTGGTCGGACGGCAGCGCCAAGCCCTCAGGAGTGCGCTGGTAGGCCAGCACGTTGCGCATGTGCTGCAGGGAGCGGGGCGTGGCGCGAATGTACCAGTACCCCGTGTCCATGCCTCCCACGTCTCCATACATGCCCTTCACATCGTAGGCGTAGAGCGGTTCGCGAGCAGGGCCATTGAGCGGCGCTGTAATTGCAAAGTATCGGCCGAAGGGCTCACCGCGGGGAAACATGGGCGAGAGCGCAGGTTCCGGCGGCAGTGAGGCCGCCCCTGTTCCCCGTCGAATGCCACCAGCTGACGATGCCACTGACAATGACAGCCGTGCGGTCGCGGTCGCCGGCTTGCGATAGCTGTAGCCCGCCGGAACCGCGCAGTCAGCACGCTCCTGCAGGCCACCGGCTGCCTCTCCCCACCCTGCGGTGGTGTCTCCCAGACGCAGCTCTGAACAGCGATGAGCGAGGTACTTGTTGAAGCGAGGCGCGGTCGGTTGGAAGTTCTCGCTCAACGGCACCACTGACGGGTCGAGTGCACCCCGCTCTGCCAATCTAATCGCCGCTGCCGTTTCGCTGATCTCATCTGCCCAGAGCGGCTCGGCGCCATGCTGTGCCTCGTCGAACGGGTTGCGAAGCCACACGGTGTCAGCGTCGGTGAAGAAGGCGTTGTACCCGTAGCGCAGCACCTCGTATATGAGCTCGTTCTTGCGCATGGTAACGGCCTGGTACGCCTTGCTGCCGAATTTGAGGGCCGTGTCGGTCTGAGCACCCGCTCCAGCCTGAACAACGCTCAACCCCGAAGCAAGCCCGCCAAGGGCTGCTGCAGAGTCGCCGCTCTCCCTGCCTCCGCCAAGCGCTTGAATCGGCGTGGGATCCCAATACACGGGCACGCCGCGGGACACAAGGAAGTCTGCAGCGCCTGCGTCCAGAGCAAACACGAGGTGGTTGAAGATTCCGACGCGGTGCAGCGAGTGCAGCAGGTTTTGGACAAAGTCCAGCATACCGCTGGTGGCGCCTGTGACGACCACACGCCGCCGGTAGTCAGCATGCTGCTCCAGCAGGCAGCGCAACTCGTCCGGGAAGCAGTACCGCCGAGGAGCGGGGGCTGCCGCAGCGCGCATGGCGTTGGCCGGCAGAGGCACGCTACCCTCGAATGTGATGCTGTCAAGCCTCTCCCGCGAGGCCAAGAGAAACAAGGACGCCACAAGCGCGCTCAGCAACAGACTGCGCAGAGCCTGCGTGCGAGCAACCAAGTGAGCCAGGGCGCGAGCTGTGGTCTGGTGTAACGCATGGCGGGCACCTTGCTGGGAAGTGTTGTCCGTGCGAGGGGCGCCTGGACGCCGGGCGTCGTCATCGTGTGCATCCCGAGCATGAGACAACAATGCCCCACGTTCCCCTGCGGAGCGCCATGTGGACGCTTCTGCGGTCCTCAGCTCTACGCCGTCCTCGTCCCGTCGAACAACATCGCTGACCGCAAGGCTTCCGCTCTCAGCGGTAGAAAACAAAAACACGTCTGGGGAGGAGGGTTGCGAAGCAGACGATGGTCTGCGCCGGTGATGGAGTGTGGAGGGCACTGCATGAAGGGACGCAAGCTCGCCGTCACCAGATCGATTAGCGGCGCCCAAATCCGCGGGGGGAGAGGAGGGCTGGTGTCTCGGGCGAGTTTCTGCATGTAGATGGCAAGCGGTGCCTGCAATGACACCAGCGCCTGTTCGAGGCGAGGACATGGCAGCCGCGGCCGTGGTTTCGCTTCGAAGTGCTTTCCCAGGCTCTCCGTGCGAGTCCGCGGTTTCACGCGCCGCCACTCCCGACGTTGGGTCGTCCCTGGAATGCGTGCTGCTGCTAGCTGGTGCTGGAGCCGCATGGTATGACACCTTCTGCGCGGCATAGGCAGGTGGGGGGTACTCGATAACATCGCTGGCGAGGAGCCAACGAGTGCATGGTCGGCAGCAAGCAAGACGCACAAGCCGACGGCAGCGTGTGCCGTGGCGACTTCCGCTCGCCTTCGACTGCACGCGAGTGTGGCTGTGGCTAGGATTGCTCGCATGTTGAGCCACCGCTTCTGCGGTGCCGTGGGGAGCATCCACGTCTACATCGCGTTCAGAGACCGTTCCCGCTTCTGATGAACTCAGACTGCGAACTCGCGCAGCCGTCACAGCCGAGCCGCGCGAGTGTGCGTCTCCCCTGCGGCGCCGCGCAGCCATTCCGCAGCGGCGGACCTGAAGGCAGCAACCGACGTCCAGCACTGCTCCGATTATCCGTGCAAGCCCGCGAACGGGCTGCGGAATCGAGGACCGGAGCTGGCTTCCCAACCGCACTATTTCCTCGCGAGCAAAGTAGCTGATAGCAGCAAGTGCGAGAGCGGTTGCCATGCCTGCTGCAAAGAATAGCCGCGAAACTATTGGCCCGTACATGCCCTGGTGGTAGTAGGAGATGTCAACGAAGCGGTGCACCGCATCCGCGGCGAGCAACGCTTGCACGGCCAGCGTGCGAATGGGAGCGTCGCCCCAGCGCTGAGTGAATATGCCGCCCGCCTGTGCCGTCGCGTTGTAAAAAGCTTGATACGCAGGCGAGCGCATGAATGCTAAGTCAACCACCTCAAAGTTATTGTAGTACACCCTGTTGTTGTAGGCCGCCGCTTGCTCCCCCGCGCTAGATCCCCGCAGACAGCTGCCGTCGACGAACTCTGGTAGCAGCCGTGCGGCAAGGGTACCGCCGAAGTGCTGGTCTGCCAAATCATACAGGCCCTCGGTCACGACGTGCCAATCACATTGCGTGAGGGCGTAGCCATACCTCCACGAATGCTTTGCCATTTCCAAAAACGGGTCTGCGCCCAGCGGCTCCACCAGCTGGCTGTCGGTGTCTTGCCGCCAGTAATACCGGTATGGCGCCAACGCAGGGTGCATGGCAATCGGGCCCGCAAAGAAGTTGCACATGTGCCGGTACCCCATCCCGAACCGTCCAAACAGCAACGAAGGCGCTGCGACCAGTTGGGCAGGGTCAACAAGCGCCTCAAAATCGACCTCCGCAAACGACACCGTCGCCACAGTCGCGCCAACGATCCGCTGTTGCTGCGCCTCGGACAGCAACAGCGAGCCGCCTGACGCAATGATCGAACCACCCTCGCGCTTCGCCGACGGAACAAACACAACAACAGGGTATCGGTGCCAAGCGTTGAAGTTCCGGTCCAATGAGGTGAGCGATGCAATGATGTCATCCACGCGGCTCGGGGTCCCGTCGACGAGGTACACGAAACAGCCGAGACGGGTCTCCATGGGTTCTCCAACGGGCTCAGCAAGCTGCGACCAGCAGACGGTGGCGGTGAGCAGCAACGTAAGCCGAGCAAGGACGGCGGCCGACGGGCGTAAGCCTTGGGGATGAGAGTGCATTCGTGTTTCTCTGAACATCGTACCGTGGTGAGGATGACATCGAAGCCGCAAACTGTCACGGATCACGCTGCGTCTGAGGCGAAATTTCGGTTTGTTGTGGGAGTGCAACCGGGCGTGTTGGAAAACCAAATAAATGCCAAGATGCTCAAGGGAACACTAACTCTTCAACCTGAAGCACAGGACAGAGCGCTTCGTTCGCGCCGGAGTCGAGTGGAGTGTCTGTCGGGCAGCATCTCGTTGTCATTCAAAAGTTTTCGCGAGGCGTTGACGACAATTTCGACGCGCTGACTGACTCGCTGATGTTAGCAAGATGCGGCAGGATCGACTTTCGAGGCTGTCGTTGAGGAAAACGCGTTTCGGCGAGGGCAGCCCCCGCGACTCGGGCCGCGAGCCGCTTTGATTGGGCGTGTGGTTAGAATACCAGCGAGACCTTAACACCTCTCTTTTTGTGAGAAGTGAAGAGCGAGACGCGGCTTCGACGGCGCGCGCAATTGCTTCAGCCCGCCGTCACTCGCTGACAGGTCGGTACCGTGTGATGACACTGCCTCCATTGTCCTCAGCGGAACGAGGTCGTCCATGCCGACCACATGAGCGGAAAGGTCCCGCTTTCACGTTCGCGACCAGTCGCGTGGGACTGGAGTGTTGCGACACCAGCGCTGCGCGATCTAGAAGACCGAGTCGCCGCTGTTGGGCCGCAGCGCTACCTCGGGCGGCCGGCAGGATAGATGCCCGCGCCCCAGCAGGTGCCCACCTCCGGCTGGGGCGCCAATTCTCAGCCGACGCGGCGGCCCCGGCACATCAGTTGCCTGCCTCTGTGTTTCGAACGCTGTTTTTGCGGCCCCGCTGCAAAAGTTTGTGGCGTCGGGGCTTTGCAACCCCCTACCGATACATCCCCCACCTGAGAATTTGCGACCTTTGTCCCGTCGTTTTTGGGCTTGTGTGCCCACCGCCCTTCTCTGCGCTCCACTCACTTGCGCGTGCGCTACAAGCATCAGACCCTGTGCTGCTGGCTGCGTCCCTTTATATCAATGCAACCGGCAGGGCAGGTGCTTCCGTTCTCTCGGGAAACCTGCCGTGGCGGCACTGCAGCTGTACACGTGCGCTGCAGTTACAGCTGTCGACGACGATCGAGCCTGGACATTCAGCATCGACAATCTGTTGATTTGCCCTGAATTGTTACCAATGGTGACTTGACGATCGGTCGACCGTGGTGTTTGGTCTCAAGTTGCCACGACATGTCTAGCCAGGCGCTCGCTATTCAGGACGGTTCAACGAGACACCGCTCACTTGGGCTGACATCAATGACACCATGGCGCTGCGTGGGATACTTCCGGTGTCGGCTTCTTGTTGCGGGAGTCACCTGAATCATGTCTTCTGGTGCATGTGCGGGCTGTCGGACGCAAGAGACGCCGGATGGCGACCGCGATGTCTCAGATCGCCAGAATCGACGCAGCAGCCAACAGTGTAGCTGCGGGGATATCCGTGCCGTACGCCACACTCTCCGTGACGCCCCGGCTCGCTGATATCCGCAGGGCAAGCAAAGCATCTGCACACACGCGGAAAGGGAGAGGACGTTGAACCGCGAGATGTGAGTGTGACCGGAGAGGACAGGGCTGAGCAGGGGCGAGCACCACCGCAGCGGCTAAGCGAGAACCCACCAGAGCGAGCGGGGCACGGCCGCATCTCCGCTTCTGCGCTGGCCGCCTCCTCGTCGTCGTCCTCCCCTTCTTCACCCGCGTCCACGGTGACCACGCTGCAGGGCTTGCCAGCAGCCTCCAGCAGCGCCTGCACTCGCTGCCCCTGCGCCTCGGACAGCTCCGTGTTGCCAGACAGGTCCAGTGTGGTTAGTGAGGGCAGCGCTTGCACCAACTCCCTAGCAGCGCTCAGCACCGCGGGGGCCGTCAAGCACGCCTGAGACAGGTTCACCACCGCTAGGCCCTCTGCAGCACCCGCTGGAAGGTGCTTCTGGCGGTCCGCGAGTCCGGTCACCAGCCACGCCACGCCCTCGTCCTCCAGCTCGTTCTCCTCGAGCCGCAGCGTCTTCAGCGCAGGCAGGAGCGGCAGAACGCTCGCCACATGCTTCGCGCCCTTGGGGCCGATGTCGTTCGCGACGAGGGCGAGGGACTGCAGCGCACCCACGCACGAGCTCTGCGCGAGGTTCTGCGCCAGCGCTTCAGCGCCAACATCCCCCATGCCAATGTCGCTGAGGTTGAGCTCTCGCAGGTGCGCGCTGGCGGGGCCTGCCAGCATGCGGCACAGGGCCAGACTGCCGGGGAGCCCAAACATATTGTCGCTGACGTCCAGGCGCTGCAGCTTGCGGGTGCTCGCGAGCGCGGCAGCAAGGGCAATGCCGCCCTCCCGTCCGCCGCGGGAGGAGGAGAAGCGAAACTCCGCAAGATCGGGGGAGGCGGCCACGATGTCAGCCACAGCAATTGCGCCGCCGCTGCCCGACATGTTGTTAGCGAAGCGCAAGCACTTGAGCTTCGTGGGCACTCGGAACAGCACGATGTCAGACACAGAGCGCAGAGCCTCTGCCGACATGCCACAATTGCAGTAAGCAAGCTCCTCCAGGTCCTCCTGTCCTGTAAGCATCTCACGCGTCGCCTCCACGCCCTTCGGGCCCACTGCATTGTCGCTCAGGTCAAGCATTCGCAACCGCTTGTCCTTGAGCGAGGCACCAAGGGCACGGAAAACTGCAAGGCCTTCCGCCTCAGGTCTGCCGGCGATAATGTCCGCGAGATCCGCGAACCGCAGATCGGGCAGCAAACGGATGGCTTCCGACAGGACCTCTGCGGCCTCCACCGAGAACGCCCATGTTGACAGCACCACTTTCTCAAAGTCACGTCGTCGACCAGAGAGCACCGGCTCTACGTAGCCACGAGCTCGATCCGCGGTCAAGCCGCCTCGTGGGCCGCGGATGTCCAAAACCTTGTCGGCCATCGTAACAACCAATGACAACAACGAAGACTTGACGACTCCAGCTGGGGCGCCAGACGCGTCCCTGCCCTGCTACTACAACCGGGTGAAGGGACAGGGACGCGGGGGTGACGCGAGCAAAGTGTTGCGTCAGCCCGCTGGGTGTTTCTGGCCGATTCCATGGCCGATGGAACCGCTGGCGCTGCAGATGTCTCGCCCGTTTTACTGACGTGTTTATCAGCGCCGATCGCAGCGAGGCAGCACAGCTAGCTGCTCCAGTGCTTCGCTATAATTTCGTTTGCAGGTTTGCGCTGAGCATAATTCGCATCCCTTGACGTTGCAGCGAGAACACCGTGCTCAGAACACGGTGAACACCACGCATGCTGCTCTGAACGGACCCCGCACCTCATGCGGCACGATGGATCCGCAAAGCTCGTCAAGACAGCTCGCGCTAGAGAAGCAATCTGTTGATTTGCGCTCCATTGGCGACGTGAGCGCAACCATTAGCCCCGTCAACGCGGATGCGCTCAACGATCTGGAAGGGGCGCGGGCGAGCTCCGTGTACCTTGCCAAGCCCATCTACGCCTTCCCAAAGGCGCGCGTGGCGCTCGCATTGCTCCTCCTACTGCTAGGCTTCTGTTTGGCCGTTTCAGGCATGGCTGTGCCGTCCATGCCAGTCGGCATTGTCGGCGCTGTGCTTATTATCCCAGGCGGCTACATGTCGTTCGTCTACCTTCAAGTGTGGCGCGGGGACCCTCGCTTCCGTCAAGAGGACTGGCTGATCCGAGTCGACGAGGACGCGGTGTGAGCTGTGCTTGCCACCGGCAAGCCGCAGCCACCTGGCACCCCAAACACTTTTTTAGGTGTGGCTGAGCTGAGGCGGCGCTACCTACACACGCCGAGTTCGTCAGCACCATACAATCGCCGCCCAGCCGACTTATGCCGGTGTGCGACTGCAGCTTGGGCACATCGGCCGATATGATGGCACCCCGCTTACCTGCTGTTCCGGCTGCCTGAGCGACAGCGCACGATGAGCGGGGTTGGCACGTGTGCATGCAGGCCCCACCCATCGCTGTGAAGCCTCGGGGGACCGTGACTGTTGCTGGTGATCATAAGAGCTCCCCTGGGGCTCATCAAGCGCGGAACGTGGCTTCGTGCAGAAACATGACGGTTTTCCGAGCGCATTCTTGTGTGCTTTCTCGGCGATGGCGCAACGAATAGCATGACAGGCCGTGCAGCCGTCGCCAAATTTCGGAGCTATTACCCGAACGATCCGCGGTAGCACTTGCCTGTCGGCCCATTGGAGCTGCAACGGGATGATGCTGGGGGCAGCCTCGCCGGGTCGTGCGTCGGGTCGGGTGACTTTTCATTGAGGGGTCGCGCGGAGTGTGAGGGCATTGGCACCAGGCTACAGCGACGAGCATTTGCGAGCTGCTGGGTGTCCGTCGGGCAAAACGTGTGCAATGCACGGAATTGCGTTGGTGTCATTCGCTGCCAGTGGTGGACTGAGAAGTAGATGCGAGTGCGTGCGTGGGTGAGCTCCAGAGTGTCGATTCTGCAGCCTTGCTGTTCGCTGGCCGGCGCAGCGTACCCGCACACGACGTGCACTGCCACGCGCACACATCAAGTCGCTGCACATACAGTGCTGCCGACTCCTGCACGACATCGCTGTAACCGGGCAACCGTGCAGCGTCAGTGACATGTACAGTGAGCTATGTATAGGTAGCGCACTCGAACTCCGCGGAGTAGCTCATGATCAATGGTATCGCCACGTGCAATTGTCTAACGTTTACACCCGCTTCTCATACCAGCTAGTCGTGTTGAATCATGGCGATCCCCAGCCGAGTGGTTGTATTGAGGCCTCGCGATGGGCCAGCCAACAAAGGCTGGCGACGAACTGATGGAGCACACCCCACGCTTGTGTCCGCAAGCGTTGACCTATCGTTTTTGTACAAGATTTGACACATTTCGTCCGCGATGACACACAGCCCTCTGCGCACGCTGGCTCGTCAGCATACCTCAGCGTCGCAGCACACTCGCGTACGTTGCGGGAGCCGCAACAGGAGCGGGTGCTGCTGGGCGAACTGCCGGTACCGCTGGCTGCGGAGCCGGTGGTGCCACAGCAGTGGGTCGCAGCGCGGAGGGCGGGAGCGATGACGGCGGCGCAGCACTACTGCTGCCGACAGCAGCTTGCGCAGCCTCGGCCGCGGGCGCCGACGTTCCATGGGAGGCCGGGGGCTGCTGCTGCATGGGGTGGGGCGCTGCAGCGGAGCCCGCGCTCCCGAGTCTTGCGCCGCCAGCAGCCGCAGCGGCTGGCATCGCGTACGTGCTGGACTCTGACGGGACCGCTGGAGCCGCTGCAGCGGCTGCTGCGGCCGCTGCAGCTACTTGCTGCTGCTGCTGCTGTTGCTGCTGGAGCATGGCATACATCTGAAGGGTCAGCGCCTGCAGCGCATCGTTGTACGCGGGGGTGCCCGGGACCGCGCCGGGTGCTCCGGCCGCGGCGAGCGATGGCGCCGCTGCCTGTTGAGCCGCGCTCGCGGCTCGCTGCTGGTACTGCAACAGCGCTGCTGCCTGCTGTTGCTGCTGCTGCTGGTACGCGGCCAGCGCTTGCTGCTGCTGCTGCTGCTGCAATGCCTGCTGGCCCAGGAGGAAGGTGGCATATGTAGCGGCATCGATGCCTGCCAGGTGGCCCGCACCCCCGGGGAAGGCGTAGCCGGCGGCAGGGCCGCCGTCGAATGAGCCACCGTGGCTTGGCCCGGAGCCGCCAACACTCGATGCGGAGGAGACGGGCGCGCCAGCCCCGTAGCCCCCACCGCCATGGCCACCGCCAGTGGCAGCATCGAACGCGCCTCCGTACTGCTGCCTGCCGGGGGCTGGGTAGCCGTACGCTCGCTCCTCTGCCGCAGCGGCATAGTGCGACCCACCCGCGCTGCCAGGTGCGTAGGGCGTGTCATATCCGCGGGTGGCAGAGGGCGCTGCGTACGCGTAGCCTCCTGCTGATGCAGCGGGAGCGGGCCCATACCCTGCTGCTGCTGCGGGCCCGAAGTGCCCCAGTGATTGCCGCCTCGCATCGGGTGCACCGCGGCTGTCGTCCCCTCCAAAGCCACCGTACGCAGGGCCTCCGGGCCCGCGTGCGACCCGCGGGCCGCCCCCTCTGACCGCCCCTGCCTCTCGAGCCATGGCTTCGGAGGGGTGGGGCTGCGGCTGCGGGTAAGGGTGGGGGTATCCGGCACGCCCCGCCTCCGCTTCGCCCCACGAGCCGCGGCCCGGAGCGCGCCGCTCGTCGCGCAGGCGGCCAACGCGATCGGCACCCTGCGGCGGCTGGCCCCAGCCCTGCCTGGCCGGTCCCGCGACGGGGCCCCCGGCAGGGTGCCGCCTGCCGCCCTGCTGCTGCTGCTCGCGATCGCGCCGGGAGTCGGCTTTCCGCGCGCCGGCCGCCTCGTCAAAGGCGAACTGTGTCTCGTCCATGTCCCTCTTGACCTCGGGCAGCGGCAGCGCGTTCTGGAAGCCAGGATCCGCTCGGTCCTCCTCTGTCGGCCGCTTGGTGAGCTTGATGACCAGCGCTGTGAACCGGCGAGTGACAGTTACGACATCCAGCCCTTCCTCCAAAGGTTCGTACACCTCCTGGCTTTCGAATCCATCGAGACGCGTCACCTGCACCAGAGGCGGCAAGCAGCGGCGTGTGAGTTTTGGGAGAGACTGCGGTCGTGCCAACTCTTCGCGCGGTGTACAAGCGCCTTACCTGAGCCAAGCCCGGGACTCGACGCTTCACAGCTTCTGCGGCAGCAGTGATGATAGCAAAGCTATTCGCTGTCCCTGAAAGGACAACCGTATCTCTTTCATGCGCCTGCGCACAGGAGCAGCAACACGCAACGCATCGGCGGATGATATGCATACCCGATCGGGGTCTCGGGTCAGATCGCAAAGCCCACACCCTTACCTCGAAGGAAGTCACGAGCTTGTGGAATAACGATCGCACAGTGTCGTCCCCGGCTCGGATCTCGTTGTCGGCTGCAGCCGGCGCAGGAACGAACTTGCACTTGCGGAACTTTGCAGTCGTACCGAACGCCATCTTGATGGATCTTGCGTGACGTATGGGCACCGATTGCTCGAGCAACCACAACGCCCGTCCACGTGGATCCACAGGAGTGCTGTCAAACCCAAACCGCCGTCATGTCTGACGTCCCCTCCTCCCCCAATTCAACACCTTCCGCCGATTTTGAACCGTGCTTGTTCGATTCGGCGTGCCGTGCGAAAGGCGCGCTCCATGTTATTGGTGCTTCACTGCTGTCGCCATGCGCCGGCTTGCGACGTTGTCGTCCGCCTTCGGGCGGCACCATCCATCGGCGGCCTGCTGCTGTCGCTCGTTGGCTTCGAAGGCCGGGCCGGTGGTCGATGCTGGCAGCGATCGGAAGCGGGGCCCATCACACGAGGCCTCTGATGCAGGCGAGCGCGACGATAGTGTGTTCTCAGATGAGGACCTCACCGCAGTTCCAACGGGTGCTGCTCGGGCCAGCTCTCAGCGGGCGGCCCCACGGGCAGGATCGTCGACGGCGTGGAAGAAACCTGGCTTTGTTGCGGCCACGTCAGATGCAGCTGAGCGCGCTGCCTTTCAGCGGGCTTTTGGGGGTGCGGGGCCGAGCGCAACCTTGGGGGCCGATGACGACATCGCCTCCATTGAGAGGGACATTGAGAGCTTGAAGGCGGCAGATCGCACCCACCGCATTCAATTGCCGACGTCAGGCGTTGCTTCAGATGATGACATCGCTGGTGGCGCGCTCTATGCCGATGAGCTTTCAGCGGCGGAGGGCGACAGCGGCAGTGAAGCGAGCGAGTCGGAGCGCGAGTCGGAGCTGGAGCTAGACGAATCAGAGGCGGAGCAGGCCGCGGTAGAGTACGAGCGCATGGTATCCGTGCTTAGGTGTGTGCTGCGGTGGCTGGCGAGTGAGATGTGCGTCTCTTCCTGCTGCTGAGCCGCGCCAGTCTGATGTGTGCCCCTCGACCCCCTCACGGCCTTGTGGTGCAGAGCGCCGCGACCCGGAGCGCAGCTCTTTGGAGCACAGCAGGAGGAAGACGGGGAAACGGCCGCCGCCGCTCTGTCTGCGACCGCGGCGCAGGGCCCCTCGCTGCCCTCCGAGGGGCTTGCTGTCGACTACTGTGTCTTCTGCTACCACGGCACCCACATCCTGCGCCACGACAACATGGCGCTGCTCACAAAATTCGTGTCCGAGCGTGGCTTCATCCTTCCAAAGCGCTTCACCAAGTGCTGCGCCAAGCACCAGCGCACGTGGGTCGACTTGGGTGCTGATTCAACTCGCAGGCTTACCGTGTGTATCGGAGACCTCATCAGCCGCGCCGGCTCACGTATTTCCCGCTACCCTGCCCTCCTCGCTCGTATGCAGGCTCGCCAAGACGATCAAGCGCGCTCGATGGATGAACATGATCCCGTGGCACTCGAAGCTGCACCCGAAGCTGCGGTTCTCCAGCATGAAGCCCGAGCCCGTCGCGCCGCTCCAGGGCGGTGCTCGCGCGGGGCTCGCCGCTGATGTCGGGCCAGCACGGGGCGAAGCGGCAGCTGGGGGCGGAGACCGCGGTGCGCCGCTGAGCTCACTAGACCGCCACGCCATGCACGCGGCCGTAGCTGAGATCAACCGCTTCGCCGGCAGCTCATGAGCACGGTCCACTCTCGGGCACCCTGCCGCGCTGGCAAGGGGTTGCAGTGCGGAGGCGACGCGGATGCTGCACGTTGCTGTATCAAAGTTTTACGATCCGCGCCCCCTCAGCGCTGCAGCAGTTCTCGTCGCCACCTGTGCCCGGCACGTGGCGCTGCTGACCAGATTGCAGTGGCGGCAGCAAGGGGTCGCCGGGATTCGGAACTCGATATCATTCGGACCTCTGTATGTCACGATCGACGCTGCACCGAATGCTCCCGCCACGGTGGGCACAGTCGATATGCCATTCCACTTGATCGAGGATTGCGCGAGATCGGAGGCGTGTCCATGACGTGTCGAACGAGCTCGTGCAGCGATTCCACGATGTTCTGCCATCGGGTGCACTCACGAGCCTGCAGCTGCACAGCCACACTTTGAAACATCCTGCACGGGCGCCAACGCGGGGCGGAGGCCCGGCCGCTGTGGCTCTGTCGAAAAGGGAACAGCGACATCGAGTGCTAGCTGCTGCGCTCGTACGTGGGATGCTTGTGAGCTTCATTCCAAAGGCCTCAGCTTGCTGGGCTTTGCCGCCTCTGAGCTTTTCAGCTGCCCGCACGCGCCAAGAATATCCAGCCCGCGTGAACGACGGATGTGGCACAGGACGCCGGGCGCCGAGGGGCCGGCGTTGCTGGACCTCAGCCCACGCTGCAGCGCATCCTGGAACCGCAGGATGCGCTCCTCGCTGGAGGGCCGATACGCCGCACCCGGCCACGGGTGAAAGGGCAGCAAGTTCACGTGACAGGCCTCTGGCGGCAGGTAGAGGGACAGCAGGTGCAGCAGCTGCTGCGCGTGTGCTGGGCTGTCGTTCACCCCGTCTAGCATCACATATTCAAAAGTAATGCGGGCCCTATCCCGTGAGCTATGTCTGTCCGCCACGGACGCATGCAAGCGATGCAGCTGACGAAGAGTAAGCGCAGCGACCGGAGCTTGCGTTTCACTTCCGCTCGCTCCCCCCACGTGTCCAGACCGCTCCCTGCCGGCCTCTAAGTGCCGCAGTTTGGTCGCAAGGAAGGTGGCGCACGCCGCCATGAGCTGCTCCAGGGGGTACGTGTCGTTGATGCCCATCAGGCGAGACCGCAGCTCATTGTTGGGCGCGTGTAGCGAGATGGCCAGCCGCACGCCAGGCAGCTCCTGTGCGATGCGAGGGATGGCAGGGGCGACACCTGCAGTGCTGATAGTTATTCGCCTCTCTGACAGCGCTATGCCGTCGGCATCGGTCAGTATTCGAATGGCGCCATGGACCTGCCGCCAGTTATAGAGCGGCTCTCCCTGCCCCATGAATACTATGTTGCTGATACGCCTTGACGAGTGCGATGCCGCAGCAGTCCCAGACAAGCGAGTGGCTGCTTGCAGGTACTGCGCAACAATCCCGCCTGCGGACACGTTGCCTTCCATGCGCTGCGTCCCGGTGTGACAGAACGAGCAGGCGAGGCTGCAGCCCACTTGCGAGGACACGCAGAGGGTGCCGGTCCCAGCGATGGACCCGCTGCCGTGTGGAACGCTGCTGGCCGGTGGAGCAGCAAGAGAGTGGGACGCACGCCCCTCGCCAACTTCGGGGTCCGCCTCCGATAGCGGGATGTAAACACATTCCACCGAGTCGGAGGGTGCGTGAGGAGCTGGCAACCGGACCACCCACTTCCGTGTCCCGTCCGAACTGATTCTCTCGGACAAGACGGCGCCGTTATCGATCACAAACTCTTGCGACAGGGTATGGCGGTCCGCTTTGCCGAGGGTCGTGATTGCATTAAAACAAGCAGCATTGGATCGGTACAGCGCCTCCCACACCTGTGCGCCGCGGTACGCTGGCTTGCCTAACGCGGTGAACATGTGGGCGAGCTGATCCTTCCCAATTCCCAGCAGATTAACGCGAGCCACAGGAGCAGATATCTGCGCAGTTGCACTCGCACGCCGACAGCGAACTGCGGGACGCATGAAGGCAGGAGCCCGCATTTTCGCCTGGCGGCTGGTGGCGGACGTTTCCTCGTCGGTACGGGACACGATGACGTCCTGTCTCCCTCTTCCCAGTATCAAATGTGGCAACGCTGATGGCTGTTCTGCGAAGCCAGACGAGAATCGCCTGGGCGGATCTTGACAAAAGGCTGAGCTGCTCGCCGCTTCGGCCCTCGAGGGCTTCAAGTCAGCCCTTTTGTCGATCACGCATCAATCCGCGGCCAACCCCAAGCCTAGGACTGCCTCGCGGTGTCAAGGCTCAGCGCCAAGCCGCGGATCTGCGTGATCGGCATCACCGGGACTCCGGCTCGGCAGAAAGTCTCACCGGATGCATGCGCCGTTGACAACAACCACCTTTCGGAGGCGTTCTCCTCACAACCACCTCCGATCAAACGGTACGACGAGCAGAGCGGGTGCCACGCTTCCAGTATTGATGGATTATCTCTCGTGGAGCGCAAGCACGGCTCGAAAATGCGTTGTGCCTTGGCGGCCGTGAGGACGACCACAAAGGTGTTGCCGTCCGCCAAACGAGTGCTGCTTCTCAGTAGCGACTGGCACCAGAGTCACCTATGCGACACTCTCTTGCAGCTGCGTTTGCCCTTGGGGTCGCTATACGGCGTCGAGGTTCGCCCGGCGGCATGGCTCCAACAGCAGGCGGGGGAACCTCCCAGCACGCACCGCAGACTCTTCCAGACTTTCTTCCATCGGGAGCCACACGGGGCGGTTAAGCCGCCACTCAGTCCAATGAAGTTTGCCGGGAATCTTGAGTATACGATCGCGGCACTTGCGCAAGTGAATGCGGCGCCGGAGACTGTCTTAGAGTGGGCGCGTGCGCACGGCCACGAGCCTTTCGCCATGCCGATTGCTGAAACATACTGCCGCTTTGTTGAGTGGGCGGAGCAGCATGGAGCTCCTATTGCAGACGGCACACTCGCAGCGAAGAACGCGGCATCACGTCTCTTGCCCCAGGGGTTCGATCAGATTGTCGTCTCTGATGCACATGCGCTGACCCTGAGCCAGCTGCTTCTGCTTGTACGAGCGTTCCCTTCTTCTGCCAGCGTCGCAGGCAACGAAAACGTGGGCGACGTTCGGTTGTTTGCAGATGCAGATGAGGAGGCAGGGTGGACCGGCAGTGGCCGCCGCATCCCGTCGCAGCTGCTTCGAGCGATTGCGGGAGGCACTGTGGGCGTCGAGACGGCAACGGGGGAGGTGGTTGGAGCGAGGACGCTTGAGGGCGCTCCGCGGTCCGCTGGATTTGCGTGGCATTTTGACGTTGCTGCAGAACTGCCTGCCGGTGACAAAGACTCCGAACCGTTCGCTGCGGTCGGGGGAGCGGCGAATTCTCCTTCCCCAGAGCAGCGACTTGGACATGCTGTCGCTCCGCCTGCGCGAGCACGCAGCGCGGTAGTGGAGCCTGACGCCTCAGGGGCGAACGTGGCGGAGTTGGTCGATGGAGTTAGCTCTGGCGCTGCTGGAGTGTCGACGTTTTCGATGAGCGTTCCGGCCCACAGCGGCGCAGACACAGAGGCAACTGTCGAGCTCTTGGCACAGGCGTTTGCGAGAGAGGGCGACGGCTTTCAAGCCTGTAGTGATGATACGAGGGGGTTTGCCACTGCTGCTGGTGCCCAGTTGCGATCTAAACTTCGCTCCGCACGGAGCATCGGAGTGGTGTGCAAGTCTGCGGCTCACGCCAGGCGCCTGCACGATGCTCTGCAGGCATCGGTACTAGGGAGCTCTCATCCTGGTGGCGCACCTGTGGACGTGGTGTGTCACACGGGCTCAGCCCTCTCTGCGGTTCCCCGCGTGCGTGCTCTGATGACATTCCTCAGCCTCGCAGTGGGCACGGCGACCGACTCGGACGCTCTCTTCGCCGTTCTGACCTCCCCTTGCTACGGCATGGCCCACAGCGCTTTCCAGAGGTTGCTGCATCTCTCGGCATCTCGACACGCCAGCCCGGGTACACCCCACCTGACGGATGCAGATGCTGTGCTGCGACGCCTTCAGGACATGGCTGCGTGCGAAGCGGAGGCTCAGCCTGCACGTCAAGATGTTGCTGGGAAGTCCCCTCTAGGTCCGGCCGGACAGCTTGCGCAGGACCTGGAGATGTGCCGTCGTGAGCTCGACAAGCGGGGCTCCGTGGCGGCGGCCGCAGCGCGTTACTGCCGCAAAGCGCCGTGGTTGCAGCAGCTGTCGGCGGAGCAGTCGCATGGGGCTGCGGTGCAGCAGGCGGCGGTAGCGGCAGTGCTGAATCTCTTTTTCCAGCTGGAGCGGCCTCCCGTCTCTCTTGTGGTATCGGGGGACGACGCGTCCGGCAGTGTGGCCGTCGAGGAGGACGGGGGCGCTGGCGACCTTGATGCAGCCTTCGCATCTGCGAGCGCTCTGGCCCACCTTCCCCGTACCTACACCTTGCCGCCCACTGCAACGTCAGGCAGCGCGCCAGACCTGCATGTGGCCAGTGCGACGTCTGCGGGCGGGTCCAGTGGCGCGTCGATCTTCACGCCCGAGCGGCTCGCCCCGGCCACCGTCCTGCGCATCGCCCTCCAACGCATCTATGCCGACAAGCTCCATCTGGCCGCGGGCAGTGGCGGCTCTGATGGCGCTGACGCTGCCTTTGAGCTGGACGAGGAGCTGTGGTCACCAGATATTTCGACAATGGCTGCGGCCCTGCAGGGAACCAGCGAAGCTGAGGGGGAGGCGGAACCTGCGGTCGCAGCGGCCGGCACCCAGCCCCAACCTGTCTCGGGATCTCCGCGGCGCTGCCTGATTGTTATCACTACCATGGCGCGGGCGCTGCAGCACCGATACGACACGGTGCTGTTCCCATGGCTCACGGATGCCACCTTGCCCGGCTCATTCATGAGTCCGCGGCTGCCGTTTCCTGCGACCCCGTTCAAGCACTCCGCGGCCTCCCTCCTCGCAGCCGCAGGGATGGTTGGCAGCCACACACCGCCCTCCGCTGACATCGCTGAGGCGGCGGAGCAGCACCTGCTGCATCCCTTCCCGCTGACTCGTGGGGAGCATGTGGAGGCGGCACGGGCCCGCTTCCGCGCCCTGTGCCAGCGAGCACGCGACTGCGTTGTGGTGGTTGAGCCCGCGCAACCCTCGAAGCGGCCTCGCGGGCTTTCGCGCGTTGAGTGCCGCTGCCGCTTTGTGGAGGAGCTCGCCACCGCAGACGCGGGGCCGCCGTCCCGCAGCGCCCGTGTTGCCGGAGCGCGGAAAGGCGCTTCCAGCGGCGAGGCCTCGACTGCAAACCCGAGTCCCACGGCTGCGGACGCGCCAGCGTCGGCGCGGCACGACCCGCCTGTCCCCGCACCAGCCCTCGCACCTGGCGCTGAGGCCATGGTCGTCCCCAGCGGCCCACTCCTGCTGTCCCTCTCTCGGGTCTCCGAATACATGTGGTGCCCCTACCGCTTCTACCTCGGTCGCGTGCTGGGGCTGCGGGGGACGTCTTCCCCTGCGCTCACTTACGGCAAGGCACTCCACGCTGCTGCAGCAGCCGTCGGGGACGGCTTGCTGGCATGGTCGCGTCTCTGCGGTGGCGAGAGTGAAAGCCGCGAGCTCGAGCCACCGTTGCCGCCTTTCCCTGCTGAAGGGGTGTTCAGGCAGAGAGACGCGCAGCGCTGCGCCTCTGCGACGGAGGTTGCTCATCGTCTTGCCGGCGGTGACGTCGCGCTTGCGCAGCGCATGCTCGCAGGCCTGCCGCAGCTGCGCGCGCAGCTGGAGCGGGGTGGGCTTGCCGCGTACGCAGACGCCTGGCTGCACCCCGACGCCTCACATCCCTTCGGCGGGGCGGCAGCAAGCGCACCTGCCGCCGATGCCCGCCTCCCCGCGTCGCAGCAGCAGGAGCTGGATGATGCCGCGGCTGCAGGCGTGAGACGATACCTTGCAGCGGAGATGGAGCAGCTGCGGGCCTCCCTGCTGAGTGTGGGGCGTCTCGGAGACGGCAGCGGCGACCCAGCGCGCGCCGGGTGCGCTTCCATCCACCTGCCAGTCATGGTGGAAGCACCCTTCGAGCTGCACCTTCCGGCGGAGGGTGCACTGCAGGGTGTGCTTCCCCCGCAGGGCGCGCAGCTGCGCGGAGTCATCGACCGCGTGGATGTACGGCTGGCGACACCGGGTGGCGTGCTGGACACCCCTCCTTGTGCGCACTCAACGCTGGTGGTGCGAGAATTCAAGAGCGGTGCTCAGTGGCGGGAAAACGGGCAGCTGCAGACGTCAGGCGGCCGCTCCCTGCAACTCGATCTTTACGGGGCCGTCGTTCGCTCCAGCCTCGTCCCGCTGGTTGCCCCCACGCTGCAAAGCGTACAACCTGGAGCCAGACCTGTCGTGGCTGCAGGCGTGTCCAACGGCTCCATAGCTGTGCAAGCGCAGCTGGAGTCTCTGGAGACAGGCGAGGTGGTGGTTGCCACCACAACTCCCGCAAGCAGTGCAGTTGGCAATGAGATCGGGGAGCGGTTTGGTCGAGCCCTGCACGCCGCAGCAGGCGGGATTCTGCGCCGAGAGTATCGTGCGCAACCGGGACAAACGAAATGCGGGTATTGCCCCTTTCGCGCCACCTGTGAGCATGCTGCCGTGTAATTACTTCACGCTGTCAATTATCTGCGAGGTGCATTGAATATGAAATGAGGAGTGCGCGTTTTGGGCAGCTTCCCTCTCGCCCAACCCGCTGTGCCCAAACAGTCATAGCTGTGACAGACATCACGTCATGTCAGCATCGATACCGCTGGTACCGGTTGCTGACAGGTCAAGTGCTATCATCGATGCGACCCGAATGAACGCGTTCCCGGAATATTAATCGGATCTGGGGTGGCTCGATATCAGCCCATTCAGACTGTGGATGCACAGCATGCGAAAAACCAAACCCCCTCGTTATCGGAAATAGTTTTCAACCAGAGGTGATGAATACATCTCTAGATCTAGAAGCCGCACTGTGGTGACTCTGGGCAAGCAAGATTCAGCTCCAAAAACGAGCACGGCAATTATGAGATCGAATTAAGCAGCACAGCTGTGCACGTAGTTGTAAAAAGCTGAGCCTGACAATGCCGGTACTCGTCGATCAATATCGTGATCAGCCAGAGGTAAGGGGTGGGAAGAGAACCGGTAGAGGTCATCGCGTTCAAGTCAACCCGCCGGCGGCACAGCCCTTCCATACCAGACATTAAGCAAACACCAGACTCAAGGCTAGCGCTTTTTCGCATACGCGTACCATATCATACCGCCGCAGCTCGTGAGAATGCCCAGCAACTTGATCGGGGTCGCCAGCTCAGCAAACATGAAGACTCCAACAGCCATGATGAGCACGGTCTTGATCTGATTGAGAAACTGGAACGACACCGCATTGAGGCGGCCGATGAGCGCAATGGCAGTGTAGTTCAGGACGACGGCGCAGACGCACGTGATGCAGATGTAGAGGATTTCGTGTGCGCTGAAGCGATGCGTCCAGATATCGTGCGGCCACGGTGCAGGTGTCTCGCAAGCCACAGCTTGGGCCACAGTGGTGTGGGAAGCAACAGCCATTCCGTCAAGTGCCGTTGCGTTACAGGCCGCAGGCAAAGTCCGCAAATGGCCGTGCATACGCGGCGCGTCCGCTGTATCCGGTTGCAGCACCATCGCGGACAGCCGCGCAAGAACACGCGGCCATGCCGTTTCGACGAGCAGACTCGCGGCGAGCGTCATCGTGGCCTGAGGCGCAGAGATAGCAAACAGCGCTTGTGTACTGGATGCGCCTTGCTCCGCTTGGATACGCCCTTGCATGACCTGGTACTGGGCCGTCGCCATGACGGCAGCAAGGCCAACCGCAGCGCCCCACAATGACAATTGGACGTCCGTGACGGTCGCAGCAGCCGAGCCCGTGGTGATTAAAGCTGCTGCCAGCAAATCATGCAGCGTTATCTGCGTCCCTTGCATCGCAGAGAGTAAGACAGTGCACGGCAGCACGATCACCTTGAGGAGCTGGTAGGAACCTGCAGCCCCAACGGACGCGGAGCGCAAACGAGGTTGAGAATAGCAACGTATCCAGCGAACTCAAACGCACCTCTCCCCGCTTCTGTGCGCAGCACGGGATACACTCACCAACTGAGTTGAAGCGCAGCGAGTAATTCATGCCGACGATGCTGGCCAGCCCGGCCACGGCTACGGGCACCACCGCGCGCATGGTCATCGCCTTCGGCTCAAACAAACGCCAGAATGTGCTAGAAGCTACGCGAAGGAATGACCAGCCAACAGCAAAATGAGCGGCGGACAGGAGGAGAACGAAGTGAAATCCGAACTCGACACTCAGCAACTTGTTAACTGCGACGATTGACACCGATGCCACAACATTTCCGAGAATCAAAGCTGCGAGGGTGCCGTTGGATGCAATCAACGACACAAGGCGAAATGGAAATCCGCTCTCCAAGCGGCGCAAGCGGCGTTCTGGGGTGTCGTCAATGTCTGGGGCGACACCACTGGGAGCGAAGGCTGGCATCCGAGCGTGGAGGTCACGGAGAGTTCGACGCGCAGCAGGGTTTTGCCTCGCACGTGCTGCATTGCTCACTCATGCTCCGAGCGAAAGCACGGCCCACGTCGTCGCATGCCGTCAATCATCGTGTCGAACGTGATTCGCAGACCGACAGCGATATGATATCATCAAAGCGATCAGTAGAGCCGAAGGTCCCCGCTAACAATGCGGAGCGTGTCCAAAAGGATCACTTGCACACACTTGGCGACGCAGCATTCAAATGGGTGCCCGAAAGCCGGCACCAATGTGCAGCAGACGACGCACGGCGGTGGCTGCCTTTGTGGCTTGCGTTGTGCTGCTGTTCGCGTGGCGCTATCCGCGGGCCCAGCGGAGCCCCTTCCCGCATTTTGACGAGAAGCTGATCCGCCGGCCTTCGCTGCTCAGCACCGTCGGCACGCTGCAGTTCGATGCAGCAAGCACCACACTCGCCCATCCCGGAGCTACGGCCCTCACGCGCGTTCTGGTGCGGCTGCAAGAGCTGATGGCGGCCGGTGGTGTGTACATATATCGCTCGGACGAGGTTCTTTCTGCGGCACGGGCTCCTGCTCTCGACTGGAAGTCGACTGGCTCGGTTGCAGCCGCTCGCGGCGCCGCGGAGACAGTTTCGCCATTGTTTCCTCTCTCAGGCGGGCGCTCCATTGATCACTATTCGCAGTACGGCCTGGAGACTGCGCTCATCCGCCTGCTACAAGATTCGCCATACATCACGAGCGATCCCAGCACGGCAGCTATGTTCGTGGTGCCTCAGTACGCCACGTTTGAGACGCACTGGTGCATGAACAGCAACTTCCCCCTGATGGAATGCGGAGCCAACGTATCACGGAGCTACCTGCTGCCACTGATTCATGAGGTGCAAAAGACCGCTGCGTACAAGCGTCATGACGGGCGCGACCACGTGTGGGTGTTCCCGTGGGACTCGGCCTGGAATCTGTTTCCGGGCGTGCCGGAAGCTCTCGCCACTAATTTGTTCTGGGGATATCAAGGTCCGACCGAAAATGTGATCGTGACGCCAGTCACGTCACCGATCAGCCCAAGTTTGGAGGTCATGGAACGCAACACCATCCTCGGCGGTGATGCCGACCGCGCTTTCTCTTCGCAGCGTCTCGCCCGCCCTGGCGTTGCCGCGGCATGTGTCCACATGCCGCCGCACAAGTATATTGCGTCATTTGCTGGCACGATTTGGGAGGCTCGCGTTTCTTCGAAGGGGCTGCGGCAGGACCTGCTTGCTGCCTATCCTGAAGCGACCGCGTCCACCACCGGTGTCATCATTTTGGCACGGCACGTTGAACCCGCGGAATACCAAGCACTCATTCGCGATTCTCTTTTCTGCCTCTCGCCGCAGGGCTGGACGCCGTGGAGCCAGCGCCTGTATTTCGCTGTCGCTGCGGGGTGCATCCCTGTATTTTTCGACATGCCCGGATTCAACGTGCAGCTTCCGTTCGCGGAGCTGCTTCCATGGTCGGAGATGACCATTGTGGTGCCTCTCGCACAGGCCACCCGTGTGCATGAGATTCTCGCTGCCGTGCCGCCGGCGACCGTGTGTCGGATGCGAAGCCTGCTCTCTCAGGCGGCGCCGCTGCTAATGTGGGGCACGACACCGCACACCACGCTGATGGCTGCCGTGAGCGAGGCGTGGGAGCGCGTTGCCACCTCCACCGGAAGGCGCCACTAGCCTCTGGAGGCTGCTGTGCGTTTGATTGAAATAATATCCCGCTTTCGAGTGGTTCAGCATACCGTGAATATCGATAGAGCGTCGACGATCTCATCGGGTTTTTCGCGGCAACGCAAATTTAAAACAAAGCGATTCGAAGTCGGCAATGTATTTCAAGCAGTGGAATTGCAACACGGCGGGAACATCGGGACGGGAGGATCATGAGGGATGATGCTCAGACTCGGAGCTCTGCAGTTGTAGCTACGAGCCTTACGCTCAAGTCAGCCGTAGGCTAGCGCTAGCATGCACGCACAGTTGACGCCTAGATCTGCAGCTGCACTACGTATTCGCATAAACGTGTGCACGAAAGGGTGATGCCAACTAGCGGACTGCCATCGTGAGAGCTCGCGGCGGACGCTCGTTCCCTTTCGCGAGAGGTCGCTTCAATGTATTCGCATTACTATTAGTAATGCTAGTGTCGTCGTCCGCTGGCTGACACCCCCGGATAAGCGGCTAGGTTCGGCAGTTGTCAACGGGCAGCCGTGTCCGCCCGGGCCGCTGCAACGTTTAACGCCACGAGGCCTGTTCTGCACCCTCCTACCCTCAGCAACCGCTGCGGCTTTCTCGCACACCTGCTGAGCCCGCCTCACGATTGCACGGCATGGGCAACTTTAGCGGCCTTGAATGCCGCCCCAAGGCAGCCAACTTCTCCGTGCTCACGAGTGCCACCAGTGGCAAAGGTGGCATGTCGGCGCACCAGCGCCAACTTCAAGCAACAATCAACAAGCTGCCCGTGGAGTCATATCGCGACTAGCATCGGCGCCGGCTCGACCTGCTACATATTCAGCCCAGTAGTATTTATCGAAAATATTCGGCGAGGCGATTGTGCAGACGCCTGCACTCTCAAGGAAGCTTCGTGTGCTTCGAAGAATTCTGCTTGCTTTGAAGAATTCTAGATCAGATCCGTTTCGAGCCGCCGCTGACGTCAATTATGAGTGACACACGTGCACTTGCAGCTGAACGACGTCGAGGGTCGAAGGTGTCGAGTACTCGACCACGCATCGCTGCATGCATGCCAGTCCATGCCCTGCATGCACCGTGCCACAGTGATGTGCGCACATGCCCACTTTCAGTCAGCGAACAGCCTGCCAGTGGGCCACTGGCAGCCAGGAACAGCGGCGTTCAACAGCGCCCAATAGTTACGCACACCCGTTTCAGTCAGCGAACAGCCTGCCAGTGGGTCACTGGCAGCCAGGAACAGCGGCGGCATTGAACAGTGACTCAGAGCGCCCGCTCCGCAAACGCCAGTTTTGATGGGCGGCCCCCGGCGCCTTTCATTCCGCTCGGGTAGCGCGCCGCGCAAGCGCCTCGCAAGTTGCAAGCAGATATGATAGACCAACAGGCATCCCCGAACGGCCGCAAACGACCTGTATTTTCGTTGTCCGTCCGTCACACCGTGCCTCACGGTAGGGTGTGAGCTGTGAACATCCGCGTTTCGCGTCCGTCGCCAAAGGTAGGTCCACCGTTTCCGGCTGTGAACCAAAGTCAAGCACAACCCTGTGTTTTTGGCGGCGAGGAAACTCAAGTACACTGCGGTAGCTCGGGCGGTCGAGCTTCGTGGTGGTGCTTCATCCACCTCAAGAGCAACACGTAGGTATCCGTTGGGCCCTTTGAGCCCTGGGTAGGCAAGACTCCAGGGAAGCATGTATCGTGTCCGACCAGGGGTCACTGCAACTCAGCTGCGCTCCCCCGGTGCCGCAAGCTGCCGCCGCAGGCGGTCGACCTGCAGGCGGTCTGCGCCCCACAGGTCCCGGAGCGCCTGCTCGTACGAGGTGGGCATGGCGCCGCGCGTCAGGGCCACGCGATCCACGACCTGCGCCCACGTTGCGAGCAGCTCCACCTCGCGGCGCGCGTTCTCCTGTAGCATGGCCGCGTGGACCGCGTCGAAGTCGGTGGCGGCGAGCTTCTGCACGAGCTCCGCCGCGCTGCCGAACGTTTGGATGTGCGGCCACTGGAAGAAGTCCGAGTACTGCAGCCAGTGCTCGAGGGCGGGGCGGCTGCGGTCCTCCGGCGAGAAGGGCTGCGTTGAGTCGGCGTGCCGTGGCGGCGGCTCCACCCCCGGGCAGTAGTGCACGTCTGTCGTTCGCATGTCATCCATGACGCCCAGCTCCGCGAGGAACGCCGGCGTCGGCACGAACAGGGGCACGCCCAGGGCGTACAGCTCTGTGATGCCGTACGACAGCACGGCGTACGGGATCAGCACGACGGCCCGGTGGTTGGCGATGTCTTGCAGGCTGAAGCGCTGGTACAGCCGCTTTACGGGCACAAAGGCGAACTTGTCCCCGGCGGCGGCGGTCATGTCCGCGAGGATGTTGCAGAAGGCCATGTCCGCGCCGCACTCGCCGGTACGCTGCATGGGGCCGACCAGGATCTCTGGCCTCGACTTGGTGAAGCTGGTAACGCCGTGCCCCGCGTACCAGAAGGAGTTGGAGGAGAGCAAGACGGGCCGCACGCCCGTGAAGTAGTGGATGTACTCTGCGTCGTAGCGCCCCATCGCCGCGATGACGTGCCCGCGCTGCGCCGCCATCTGCACGTGCTGAATCAGCCGCTCCCAGCGCGCCGTGGAGCAGCGGCCGAGCGCGAACCGGTGCCCCGCGTTGAAGATGATGGTCTTGTTGAAGGGCATCCACACCTCGCAGTATGAGAAGGGGAACATGCAGACGAAGGCGTCCACGCGCGCCATCTGCGGGTCGTCCTTGTAGTAGTTGAACGTCTCGGCTATCTCGGCCTCTGACAGGTACCCTGAAGACCACGTGTGAGACGTGATGACGGGTGCCAACGGGCGCTCCGGCCACTGCACGTTCGGATGGTCCCACACCTGCGGGTGCGGCCCTCCCTGCATCTTGTGTCCGCCGGGAATGACGATGTGACCGTTCCTCGTGAGCAGGGACGTCATGTCTGCGCGGCAGCCGTCGTGCAGGTCAGACGTCCAGAAGGTGAGCTGGCGGCCACCCACCGGTGGGGGCGGGGGCGGCGAAGCCGCGGCTGATGGCGAGACCAAGGGCGATGCTGAAGGCGAGGCCGCAACGGTGCTTGCGCTGCTGGGAGCGAGCGATGCGGCTGCTGGCGGCTCCACTGAAGGCGCCGCAGCCTCCGGTGCCGGACTGCTGCCGGTGACAGCGGGCCAGCGCACCGCTTGCATTGCCTCCGAGGCCGCCACGGCAGGGAAGGCGTAGCCGGCGGCATACAGGGCGCGCATCCACTCCGCCGTCAGCAGCACGTCCCGCAGGCCCACGTACTGCCGCTCATACAGCTCGACCATCAGCTCAACGGCGCGCTCCGCAAGCGTGGGCCCATGCCCGCGCCAGACCGCGAGAAACTGCACCAGCGCCAGCGACTTGTAATACAGGTCCTCCTCCGCCTTCATGTCAGCGAGCGGGTTATGAGGATTGCGGAATTGCGTCACGCGCGGCGGCGTGAAGGCGATCACCTTGCCCGCGTCCCAGAGCAGGCGCTGCGCGATGTAGGAGCGCCAGATGTCGCTCACGCGGCCGTGCACAGAGACGGGCAGCAGCAGCGACCACAGCGCCGGCTGCAGCACAAGCGTGGCCTGCGCATTGTACGGGCAGAACACGCCCGCAGGCAGCGCCAGCGTGCGCTGCGCGGCGGCGTCAAAGTAGAACGGGATGGGCTGCGTCAGGCGGAAGATGCCGTCCACGTCGGGCTCGTTGTTCGCGAGGGACTGCCAGACAGCCACGTCGCCAGCCTCCGCACGCGACTGCGGCGACGAAAAGCTGTGCGCGCACGGGCGCTTGACGAGGGAGAGCGGGTAGCCGCGCGGCCACGCGCCCGGCGCTGCGCCCATCTCGGGATACGGGTTGAAGGTGTTGCACTCGCTTTGCTGCACGCGCACCACCTCGGCAGGGGGCGCCAGCGCCACCCCCTCACGCAGCACGTTGTCGTCGTCGAAGTCCCACACCGTCTCCGCGCCGTTCAGGATCGCGTACAGGTAGCCCACGTTCTTGCGGCCGAAGTGCCTCCACGGCAGCAGCGCAAAGAGATCGGGGAAGTGCGCCCCCAGCACCTCCTGTGCCGCCACGTCCAGCACCACCACCGTCGGCCCAGCCAGCGGGTACGGCGGCGCGCCCTGGTCAGTCGCCACCACAACGCACCAGCCGGGCTGCTGAGTCATGTTCACGACAGCGGGCGCTGGCTCGAAGATGGTGGTTACGACGGCCCACTGGCTGCACTCAATACGGCGGACGCCGGGCATATCAACCTTCTGCCGCCGGCGCTCTCGGTCGAGGCCTGCCAGCTTGGACCGGGCAGCAGCTGGTAGCTCGAGCTTCTTGCCGCCGCTGAACAGCTTTCCAGTCACGCCAGTGCTCGTCGCCTCACCGTCAGAGAGGGAGCTCACGCCCGGCACCAGCGCACGCAGGAACACCGATGACGCATCGTCGACGAACCAGCCTGTCAAGAAGGAGATCGCCAGCAGCGCCGCAGCAGCTACAGCAAGCGCGCATCGGGCCACACTGCAGGTGATTGTGTAAGGGGGCATTTTCCAGCGACCACCCTGCAATTTTCCCCGCGCCGCAATCGGCTCTCACCTCTCAGGCGGCCAACCGCGGATGCTGTTCCAGGCGCAAGAGTCGCTCTCGAGACGAGCCCGAATCGTATCGTAATAGTACGAATGGACGGTGCTGTAGAGCCCCAAAGCTCGGGTAGTTTGTCCCTGTTGCTGAACCTTGCACCTGGAAAACATGCATACCGGTTATCGGATCTGGTGTTACAGTGTGGTGGCGGAAACGCATCGAGTGCGTTTCGCGCTCGTCTCGAGCCCAACATTCACGTCATTTCAAATGTCGCGCCATTTCACATTCACCAAGACAATGCCCTGTACATTTGAACCATTCTTGGGACGAGTACCCTGACATGGAACGGTTCAGGATCTGCGAGAGTTATTCAGCTAACTCAGCGATCTCGCAAGTCGTGGTTGTGCTGAAGCATCAGCTCGAAGGTTGAAGCGGGCCCGCTTCCACCGTTGCACACTTGTCTTTTCCGCACTTGGCTGGGGACGAAGTTGTTGTGTCAATTGTCACGCCCCGATCCCAGTGACCTGGCTGCTGCGCTGACAAACTCG